>LAHS01001063.1_pt1 | contig 134360 bp, 133 predicted proteins | sample 329651 | NCBI WGS metagenome assembly LAHS01 (sample SAMN03275699, study PRJNA271635) | activated sludge metagenome | isolation source: sample C-1 Sludge from hydrolytic chamber (first chamber) of Anaerobic...
CGCCCATCCGTGCACTGTCGTACACGTTCATCTGGCACCCCCATGTAATGACATGCAGGCCGCGTGCCGGACGTGCGTTTAGGGTAGGTGCGGTCATGATGGCAGGCGCTCCACTGCGCCGCAGGCCCATTCCGTGCGGCAGGGGGACGGAATCGACCGAGAGGCGTCGCAGGTCAAGCGTCTTTTCTCACGTGTGGCGACGTTACGTGGCCATGCGGAAGAAAAAGGAGCGTTGCGATGCCTGACAGGGCCTTGCCTCCATATTTTTCTGCAAGACCCGGAGTGCCTGATGCGTCCCGCGCCTTACTTGCGTATTGAAGCAAAAAAGGAGGCCAGCCTGTCAAGTACGGCTTTCGTTTTTCTGACATACGGGGGCAGAAAAGCGGCAGGCAGGGTGGCGGGGTCGAACCGGCCGGGCAGTACGCGTGGCGGGTTGTGCTGGCGTAGTGTGGCGGCGCCTTCGGCCACGGCCTTCCATGTCGCCTGCGCCAGAGCTTTTCTGCTGGGGAACAGGTCAGGGTCGAGCGGTTCATGCAGCACGACGGTGGCCCGTCCGGTGCGCCATTGCAGGAGTTGCCAGACATGGGGGCCCAGATCCATATCGCCGTACCAGGAAAAAACGGGGCGGCGGAAGCGGCCCAGAGGCAGGCCGTTCAACTGATCGTAAACAAGCGAGACCGGTTGGATCAGCGGGGTCATGCCGGAGTCGTCAGGCGTCGCGGTCTCTGCCGCCTCCGCGTCTCTGGCGCGGAGCTTGGGGGCTTTGGCAATGGCAAAAAAAGCCGACATGAAAGGCAGAACCCGTGAGCCATCGGAAGACGTGCCCTCGGGGAACAGAACCAGATTATCGCCGCTGTTCATGCGCGAGATCATTTCGTCGCGCTCGCGGCCGGTGGTGTTGCGCTGACGGCTGACGAAAATTGTGCGTCCGATCTGGGAGATCAGTCCCATGACAGGCCATTTTTCAATATCGCCCTTCGCGACGAATACGGAAGGCAGCAACGTGCCGAGAACAGGGACGTCCAGCCAGGACATGTGATTGGCGATGTAGATGACCGGTCGCTCTCCCCGCTTGCGCGCCGCCCGTCCGCCGACCGTGCCGACGCGTTCTCCGATTACGCGGATACGCAGGCCCAGAATCTTGCACAAAACGCCCCAGATAACACGCGTCCAGCGGATTTTCGCGGTGCCGGGCACGGGGAGAAGGCAGGCTTCAAACCCGACGGAAAGCGGCACCCATACAACCAGCGCCGCCAGTCGCGCCACGGCGCGGCATTGCGCGATCCGCCGTGAAAACGTGTTGGCGCACGCGGGCAAAATACCGGACAGGGCGGAAGCATGGGGCTGGTCAGGGGGAGAGCAGGCCGAGGTGCTTGAGTGGTCAGGCTTAGTTCTGATCATGGTCCTGCTTTTGCCAGACACGTGCCTGCCGGGCAAAGGGCGCAAACGACCATCCGGTGAAAACACGCAAACATGCCTTCCCATACCGCGAACCGGGGCTGCTGGACAATCCGTCTCGTACCGTCGCCGATGGCCGCAGGGGATGTTCGGGCGCGTATTTTTGTCATGGTTTGACGATAATGAGCGCGTTATCTTTATGAAACTATGGAGCGAACCGGCGGTTTGAGGCATGTCAGGAGAAAATGGGCTTGCGAAGCAGATGATAGACAGCGCGTGGTGACAACGCAGGGTAAGGCCATTTACGGGCGGCTATTACTGAAGGGGAATCGCGTTCTGGCAGGGGTGGTTCTGTGGAGCGTGCTGACGACAGGCACACACGCCGCTGACCCGCAGCCTTATGTGACCAGCCTTGTCAGCTCGGGTGAGGCGGACTTGGACACGGCGCTCAAGGCATCGTCTGATCTGCTGGCCCTGCAATCCACGCAGTCGGTGGGGCCGTTTGCGCTCGCCGGTCGTGTGCATGATGAATATGACCGCCTGCGCACCGCGCTGGAAAGCTGCGGTTATTACGATGGTACGGTGGACATCGTGCTGTCGCGGCCCAAAAAAGGCGGGCAGGCTAACCCCATGCCCGTGCCGCCGTCAGCGTCGGATGCGTTCGCCGATGATAATGACGCCGCCGTGCTCAACAGCCCTTCCATAGATGGAAAATCCCAAGAGCTGGCGAACTGGATCGCTAATGTACCAAAGGGAGAAAAGGTTGAGGCGCGGGTAAGCGTGGTCAAGGGGCCGCTCTTTCACCTGGGGGTCATTACCCTCATGGATGACAAGACCGGCAAGCCGCCCAAACTGACCCCGGAGCAGATGAAGGCGCTGGGCCTTGCCACCGGGCAGCCCGCCGTTGCGCAGGCCGTGCTGAGTGGGGGCGGGCAACTGCTCGATGCCCTGCGCGAGAGCGGACATGCGCTCGCACGGGTGGAAAAGCCCGTTGCCTATCTTCGCCCGGAAACCCGCACGCTTGATATTGTCTACCCTGTAACACCCGGCCCCGTGCTGAATGTGGGCACCATCTCGCTCGAAGGGTTGCAGAAAGTGCACCCCGCCTTCATCCGGCGACGGCTGACCGTGCAGGAAGGCCAACTATACCAGCCATCGAAGATTGAGGCCGCCCGTCAGGACCTGACCGATCTAGGCGTGTTTTCCAGTGTGAGCGTGAAGGACGGCTCCACCACGGCGGTGGATGGCACTATGCCGCTGGATTTCTCTTTCCGCGAGGGTAAGCGTCATGCCGTTGGGGCAGAGGCAGGGTATTCGACCGACCTCGGCGCGCGGGTGGGGGTGAACTGGACCCATTTCAACCTGCTGGGCAATGCCGAGCGCCTGCGGTTGGTCGCTCTGGTGACGGGGCTTGGCGGTTCTGCCCAGCAGGGGGTTGGCTATGATGTCTATGCCGATCTGTCCAAGCCTGATTTTCTTGAGCGCAATCAGAACCTGAGCGCGCGGATCGAAGGATTGCGTCAGCTTTTCTGGTCGTATCGGCAGACGGCTCTGCTGGTGCGAGGAGGTGTGGCCCGCCCGCTTGCGCGAAACTGGAATGGTAATTTCGGGCTGGCGGCGGAGCAGGAGTCCATTGAACAGTTTGGCGTTACCCGTGATTACACGATCCTGTCCGTACCGCTATCCGCCACTTTCGATAATACTGGCGTGGGAAACCCGATTGAACCCGCCACCCATGGTATGCGCCTGAGCCTGGGAATGACGCCTTCGCTCTCGGTCGGCACGAAAGGCGAGGGGACGTCTTTTTTCGCCATCATGAATGCCTCTGCATCTACCTATTTTGACTTGACCCATCTGGGTATCAGCAGGCCTGGGCGGAGTATTTTGGCCTTCAGAGGGACAATCGGCAGCATTCAGGGGGCGGGTACATGGAGCATCCCGCCTGACCAGCGTATGTACGCGGGTGGGAGCGCGACGGTGCGTGGCTATCGCTGGCAGGGCGTTGGCCCGCAATATGGCAACACCCGCTACGCAATTGGCGGCACGTCGATTGACGCGGCCTCGGTTGAATATCGGCAGCGTATCCTGCGCAGTTTTGGCATGGCGGTTTTTGCCGATGCCGGTCAGGTGGGCGAAAATTCCATGCCGTTTGAGGGCACGGTACGTGTCGGTACAGGTGCCGGTGTGCGCTACTACACGCCCATTGGCCCTGTCAGGCTGGATGTGGGCGTGCCCGTCAATCGGGCGCCGCGTGGCGATACGTGGGATCTGTATATCGGGCTGGGGGAGGCGTTCTGATGGCCGGGCGAGAACAGGTGACATCCCCATCGCCCCCCGAACCGCCGCCTGCGGCCAGTGTGCCCCGGCGCGCGCTGTGGCGGCGTGCGGCTGGCATTGTTCTGGCCGTTTCTGGCGGCCTGGCGGGGCTTGTTTTGCTGGTTGCGGCCGGGCTGCTCATCTGGGCGAATACGGGTTCGGGGCGGGCGGTGCTTGTGCGCCAGACAGAAGCGCTAACGGGTGGCATGGTGCGCGTTGCCGGTATTTCCGGGCGTTTCCCAGATAATTTCCGTCTGCAAAGCCTTGAGGTGCGTGATGCCTCCGGCCCGTGGCTGACACTGCGAGGCCTCCATCTGGACTGGTCCGTTTGGGCGTTGCTGCGCAGGACAGCGCGCGTCAACGTCTTTACGGCGGACACACTTGATCTGGCCAGATTGCCTGAGGCGAGCAAGAGCGAGCCGGAAACCGGTACGCCCACGTGGCACGCGCTGGGAGTGGACATTCGCCAGTTGTCGGTCAGGCAGATCACGCTTGGCACGCCGGTCATGGGACAGGCGGCTCGCCTGAGCCTGTCCGGGCATGGGCGCCTGGGTAAACTAGGGGTTGTGGTAGGCAATTTCCGGCTGACCGATATTCCGGGCGTCGACATCGGGCTGGATCTGAAGCGGCTCGACCGTGCGGGTATGCTCTCTCTGGCGACTACGGCGGGGCACCATGCGCTGGCCCTGCACCTGAAGGCTTTGGATGGGGCGGATGGTTTTCTGGCCAGCCGTCTGGATACGGCGCAGCTCGCCCCGGTTTCACTGCAGATGGACCTTGCCGGGCCGGTCGCGGCGGCGGCGTTGCATGTGGTGGCGCAGGCAGGGAGCGTTACGGCGCAGACGGATGGCCAGCTTGATCTGGTGGCCGGGCGTATGGCCCGGCTGGATGCGCAGGCCCGTGCGCCCGCGCTTTCGGTGTCGGATACGCTGGGTTGGAAGGATATGACCTTCTCCGCCCATCTCAGCGGGATGATGAGCGCGCCACTCGGTAAGGCCGATCTGAGCGTGGAGCAACTGGTTGCAGGTAAAAGCAGCGTAGGCACAGTACAGGCGCATTTCACAGGAGAAGGGACAGCGGCGCAGACTAGCGCGCAATCCATGCGCCTGACCGTACGGGCTGATGGTGTCACGGTGCCCGGCAAAGCGCCGCTGCTTTTGGCGGCTGCACCGCTGGAGCTGGATGCACGACTAACCCCGCAGGCCGAGGGCAGGCCTCTGAGTGTGGCCCTTAACCACCCCTTGCTGAACCTGACGGCGCAGGTGCGTACCATGGCCCCCCAGACCGCGGCATTGACGCTTGAACTGCCGGACCTCTTGCCGGTGGGAGAAGCGCTCGGCGTTGCGCTAAGGGGCAAGGCCGGGCTGGAGGCGCATGTGGTCCGTCCTGTGCGGGCGGATGGAGCAACGCAGGTTACGGCTTCCGGCACGCTGGGTATTGCCGGGGAGCAGAAGCAGTTGGCCGGGCTGATCGGGCCGGATGGCCGCTTCGCACTTGCGGCGGACATTACGCCGCTGCCTGCGCAGAAAAAACCGCAGCCTCGCCCGGCCAGCCAGCGGATATCCCTGCAAAGCCTGACGCTGGACGGGCGGGGCGTGCATCTGAAAACGCAGGGCCGGTTGGATACGGGGCGGGATATGGATGTGTCGGCCTCGGTCGGGCTGCCTGATCTGTCCATGGCGCTGCCCTTTCTGCGGGGCGGGCTGGATATGGCGATGAAGGCGCAGGGGCCGCTGAATGACTTTGCCGCACATCTGCACCTGCAGGGGAGCCCCGGCACGGCGGACATGACGCCCGCACCGATGGTGCTGGATACCGACCTGCGCAATCTGCCCGGCGTGCCGCAGGGCACGGTAGATCTGCACGGCACCATGGACCATGCGCCCCTGTCGTTCGGTCTGGCCATGGATAAGCAGGGTGACGACGCACACCGGTTCAGCCTGACGGCGCTGTCATGGAAAACCGTGCAGGGCGAGGGCGCTTTGACCCTCAAGCCGGGTGAAGTCATTCCCATGGGGACACTGGGCGTCAAGATAGGAAAACTGGCAGATTTGCGGCCCGCTATCGGCAAGCCGCTGACAGGCAACCTGACGGCCAATCTGAGCACAGACAGCACGGGCGACGTTCCGGTTGTTCATGTACGGCTGGATGGACGAGCCAGTCTGCTCACCATGCGGCTGGATAGCCTGGCCTTGAAGGGTGATGTACGCGACCCGGCTGGCAAGCCGGATATTGACCTGTCGCTCCGGCTGGGCGGCATAGCGGTGCAGGGTATGACGGGGAGCGCGCATCTGGGGGGGCGCGGGCCGCTTGATGCCTTGGCGCTGGATGTCGGTCTGGGGCCTGCCAGTTGGGGAGGCAAGCCCCTGTCACTGGTCATGGAGGCCCTGCTGGACGTACCGGAGCGGAAGGTAACGCTCCGACGACTGAACGCCATGGCCAGAGGGGAAAACCTGCGGTTGCAGGGGCCCGCCGTGCTGACTTATGGCGCGACCGTTGGGGTCGATCGGTTACGCGCTACCCTGGCGGCTGTGACTGGTGGCGAAAGCGCCGTACTGGATATCAGGGGCCGTGTTAAGCCGACCTTGGCTATGAATGCCGACCTGCAGAACCTGACTCCCGCGCTGGCGGAGCCGTTTATGCCGGGGCTTAGGGCAAAGGGCGTGGTGTCCGCGTCCGCCGCGCTGACAGGAACGCTCGATCGGCCGCATGGTCAGATAAGCCTGACAGGCAGCGGCCTGCGGATGGCAGGCAGTCTGGCAGCAGCCTCGGTGCCGCCGCTTGGCGTGACGTTGAATGCAACGCTCAACGGCGTTTCGGCTTCGGTTAATGGACATGCTCATGCCGGCAGCAAGTTTGACCTGAGCAGTACGGGTACCGTGCCGCTCCGCGGCCGCTCCGGGCTGGATGTTTCGACCGACGGCACACTGGACTTGAGCCTGGCCAACGGCGTGCTAGGCGCGCAGGGGCGGCAGCTCATGGGGCAGGCCCGCATAGGCCTGCGCGCGCAGGGCAGTCTGGCGGCCCCGCGTGTAAGTGGAACCGTAACGCTTGAGAAAGGGGACTTTCAGGATTTTGCCGCCGGGGTGCATCTGGCGGACATCAACGGGCGTCTGGTTGGCAACGAACGGCATCTGGATATCCAGTCCATGACTGCCAAAGCGGGTTCAGGCACGGTGGAAGCCAGTGGGACTATAGGTATTGCCGAACCCGGCCTGCCCATAGACATGAAACTACAGGCCCGGAACGCGCGGCCCGTAGCCAGTGACCTGCTGACCGCCGTGCTGGATGCGGAACTGAGCGCACGCGGACAGGTATGGGGGCGCGTGGATGTGGCGGGCAGCGTGACCCTGAAGGACGTTGAGGTGAACATCCCCAACTCTCTGCCGGCCTCTGTTGCCCGGCTCGATGTGATCCGTCCGGGGGAAAAATCCGAACGGGAGGATGAGGCCCGCGCTGCCAGCGTACACAAAACCATCATAGCGCTTTCACTTGACCTGATTTCACCCGGACGTTTTTTCGTGCGCGGGCATGGGCTCGATGCTGAAATGGCGGGGCGTTTGAAAATTACCGGTACCGCGCAAGCCCCGCAGGTGGGAGGTGGCTTTACCCTTAAGCGGGGTAACTTCAATCTGGCGGGGATTTCGCTCAATTTCACCAAGGGCAGGGTGGCGTTCAACGGCAGCGGGCTTGGTCACAAGCTTGATCCCACGCTCGATTTCGAGGCTGATCGCGTCGTGAACGGCGAAACAGCCATGCTCAAGGTCGGTGGCTACGCCAGCGCGCCGAAGATTACTTTCGAATCCCTTCCGCCGCAGCCACAGGATCAGGTTCTGGCCATGCTGCTTTTCGGCACGGATGCGCGTTCGCTGTCTTCTACCCAGATGGTGGAACTGGGTGCTGCGGTGGCTACCCTGACTGGCCTGACTCCTTTTGATCCGATGGGAACGCTCCGCAAGACCTTGCATCTGGATCGGCTGTCAATCGGAGGAGGGAATGGCTCCAGCGACAATGGCAGCGGCGCAGGTGCCAGCGTGGAGGCCGGTAAATACGTTATGAAAGGGGTTTACGTGGGGGCCAAGCAGGCCACGTCGGGGTCGGGCACGCAGGCGCAGGTTCAGGTGGACCTGACCAAGAGCCTCAAGCTGAACACCACAGTAGGGACGGGCGGCAACGTGACTGGCTTTACCACTCCTGAAAACGATCCGGGCAGCAGCGTGGGTATTCTGTGGCAGCACCGTTACTGAGTGCCCCGACACAGCAGGAACGGCGGGCTGGCAGCGCGCCCGGCTTTGTTAGCGGACGGCCAGATCCATGACGACCGGGACGTGATCCGAGGGGGACTCCCACTCCCGCATGTCACGCAGCACGCGCATGGCTGAAAGCTCGGGCACGAGGTCGGGCGTGACCCAGATGTGATCCAGCCTGCGGCCCCGGTCTGATTTTTTCCAGTCGCGGTTGCGGTAGGACCACCACGTGTACAGTTTTTCCGTAGGCGGGACAAAGTGACGCATCGCGTCTACGAAAGCCGTCTGCCGCCAGCGTTCAAGGCGTTCGGTCTCTGGTGGCGTGTGGCTGACAATCTTCAGCAGTTGCTTATGGCTCCACACGTCGTGTTCCAGCGGTGCGATATTGAGGTCGCCTACGACAATGGTGCGGGCGTTCCGCCGCTGCGCGAACCACGCGGCTGCCTCTTCCACAAACGCCAGTTTGTGGGCGAATTTGGGGTTAATGGCGGGGTCGGGTTCGTCACCCCCTGCGGGCACGTAGAAATCATGGAGTTCCACGCTGTCCTGCGGCCCGTGGACGCGCGCCGCGATATGGCGGCAGTCTTCTTTCTCGTACCACACCGGCAGGCTGGCCAGCGGCTCAAGCGGGTGACGCGAGAGAATGGCCACGCCGTTATAGCCCTTCATGCCCTGATAGTGCAGGTGCTCGAACCCCAGCGCGCGTAGGGCTTCTGCGGGAAAAAGCGGGTCTGGTACCTTGGTTTCCTGCAGGCAGACCACATCGGGGCTGATATCGGCCACCAGTTTTTCCAGCAGGGGCAGACGCAGGCGGAGGGAGTTGATGTTCCATGTGACAAGTCGCATGGCGCGGGCATGGCGTATTGCGGCGAGCGGGGCAAGCAAAAAGCAGCGCAAACACGAGGGGATAATGCGCGCGGCCTCTTGCAATTCCAGCGTGCGGGGCCATTGTCATGGGCATGACCGCACACGCAACACCGTCTTCACCCGCGCCGGAAATCTCGGCGCTGCATCGTTCTATCCTGACGCTGGATAGCCACATAGACATCCCGTGGCCAGACCGCGACGATGCGTTCGAAGATACGCCAGACCGCCATGTTGACCTGCCCAAAATGCAGCAGGGCGGCATGTCAGCGGGCTGTTTCGTGGCTTATATCGGGCAGGGACCGGTGACGGCGGAGGCCCACGCGCAGGCCGGACAGCAGTGTCTGGATATGCTTGATGCGATTAACCGTATGGAGGGCAGCCGTAACGGGGTAACGGCCCGCCGGTGCGATACGGCGGCCCAGATTCGCGCAGCCCATGCCGAAGGGGTAATTGCTGTCGTGGCGGCCGTGGAAAATGGCTATGCCATGGGGGAAGATACGGCCCTGCTGGAGCAGTTCCGCCAGCGTGGGGCACGCTATGTAACGCTGACGCATAACGGCCATAACGCTCTGGCGGATGCGGCCATCCATCGCCCCAGTCTGGGCGATACGCCCCAGCGGCATGGGGGGCTGTCTGTGCTGGGGCGAGAGGCTATCCGCGCGATGAACCGGCTTGGTCTGGTGGTGGACGTCTCACATGCCTCAAGGCAGACCATGATGCAGGCCGTTGAGGCATCGGTAACACCTGTAGTGGCCAGCCATTCTTGCGTACGCAGTCTGTGCGACCATCCGCGCAACCTTGATGACGGGCAGTTGGACGCGCTGGGGGCGAGCGGAGGCGTTATTCAGATCACCGCCATGCCGGCGTTCTTGCGGCCAAAGCCGGAGGAGGGGCGCCGCACGGCGGGCGTTGCCGACTTTGTCGATCATATTGATTACGTGGTGCGGCGGCTGGGAGTCGAGCATGTGGGCATTTCTTCCGACTTTGACGGCGGTGGGGCCTTGTCGGACTGGCACAATGCCACACAGGGCGCACTGCTGACGGCCGAACTGAACCGCCGAGGGTATGACCGCAGTGAAATCGAGGCGTTCTGGGGTGGGAATTTTCTGCGCCTGCTGGAACGGGCCGAGCAGGCAGCGGCGGAACAAAGGGCGATCATGCAGAATGTGGAGGAAGCGTAAAAATTGTCCACTTCTCTCTTGACAGCCATTGTTTTCAATAAAATCTCCGAAGTGTGGAGTGGGCTCAGAAGGGCTTTTTTGATAAAAACCTTCTGAATCAAATGCTTGTCATTCATGCTTAAAAAATGGGCATTCTGATGGAAAGGCCGAAAATCTGCGGCTGGCAGTCTGTCCGCCTCATCTGTTCCACAGAGTTATCCACAAAAACGGTGGATGAAAATTGCCGCCTCAAAAGAGCGCCTTATGACAGCACAGAAAACCGAGCATGGTGTCTCAGAAAGCTTATCGATTCAGTCTTCTGAGAACCTATGCGCCCCGCAGACGGAGCCGACCGGAATAGCGCCGCAGACCGGGAGTGAGGGACAGGAAGAGGCTCCGGGTGAGCGGCCGACAGGAGTCGCCGCCATACGTCGTGCCCTGCGCACCATGCCGTACGCACCAGGCGTTTATCGCATGTTGGGCGCGCGCGGCGAAGTACTGTACGTGGGCAAGGCTCTGTCGCTGCGCAAGCGGGTGGTATCGTACACGCATGTGACGCGTCTGCCCGAGCGCCTGCGCAGGATGGTGTCGGAAACGGTGACGATGGAAGTCGTCACGACCCACACTGAAGCCGAAGCCCTGCTGCTTGAAGCCAACTACATCAAGCGCATGAAGCCGCGCTTCAATATCTTGCTGCGGGACGACAAAAGTTATCCGTGGCTGATGCTGACGGACGAACACCCCTTTCCCCAGATCGCCAAGCACCGGGGCAAGGCAGTCAGGGGAGCATCACTCTGGGGACCGTTTGCTTCCGCCTGGGCGGTCAACCAGACCCTGAACCTGATCCAGCGTGTGTTCTTGCTGCGCTCATGCACCGATGCGGTGTTCAACAGCCGGAGCAGGCCCTGCCTGCTGTACCAGATCAAGCGTTGTTCCGCCCCCTGCGTGGATCGGATAACACCGCAGGCTTACGCGCAGCTTGTAGAACAGGCGCGCGATTTCCTGTCCGGCAAGGACAAGGCCCTGCGCGAGACGCTTGGGCAGGAAATGAACGAAGCCGCCGAAGCCCTTGATTTTGAAAGAGCTGCCCTGCTGCGCGACCGTATCCGCGCATTGGCACAGATGCAGGAATCTAGCACTATCAACCCGACCTCCCTGCCGGAGGCGGATGTACTGGGGCTGTGGCAGGAGGGCGGGCAGACCTGTATCCAGGTGTTCTTTATCCGTGGCGGTCGCAACAATGGCAGCCGCTCGTTCTTTCCCGCCCATACCCAGGATGAGGCGGCGGGAGATATCCTGAGCGCCTTCATTGCCCAGTTCTATGACGACAAACCCTGTCCTGCCCGTATTCTGGTCAATGCTGATCTGCCTGAGCAGGCGCTGCTGGCCGAGGCCCTGTCCCTGCGGCGGGGCCGCAAGGTGGAAATAGCCTGCCCGCAGCGTGGGGAAAAGAAACAGGTGCTGGATCATGCTGTCACCAATGCGCGTGATGCACTCAAGCGCAGACTGGCCGAAACGGCGGGGCAGGCCCGACTGCTTGAAGGGGTCGCGACCCTGTTCGGGCTGGACGCGCCGCCGGGCCGGATTGAGGTGTATGACAACAGCCATATTCAGGGTGCTCATGCCTATGGGGTCATGATTGTTGGCGGCCCGGAGGGGTTTGATCGCAAGGCCTACCGGAAATTCCGTATCCGTGGCCCGGTCACGCCGGGGGATGACTTCGGCATGATGCGTGAAGTGCTGGAGCGTCGTTTTGGCCGTGCACTGAAAGAGGCCGAGGCGGGTGATACGTCCAACTGGCCTGATGTGCTGCTGATAGATGGTGGTGCCGGGCAGTATTCTGCCGTGCGGGCGGTCCTGGATGATCTGGGGGTGACCGGCGTGACACTGGTGGGTATCGCCAAGGGGCCGGACCGCGATGCCGGACGCGAGTGGTTTTACACGGGTGAAGGCGAACCCTTCCAGCTCGATCCGCGTGATCCGGTTTTGTACTATCTCCAGCGGTTGCGGGACGAGGCGCATCGTTTTGCCATTACAACCCACAGGGCGGGACGTTCCAAAACTCTGGTGACATCGGAACTGGATGATATTCCAGGCGTTGGCCCGGCCCGCAAAAAAATGTTGCTCAATACCTTTGGTTCGGCCAGGGCCGTGCGGCAGGCGGGGCTGGCTGAGCTTGAGGCCGCACCCGGCATCAACCGCGAGATGGCGCGTGTTATTTACGGACATTTTCACCCGGACTGGCAACCGGGCTAGATGACGGTGCGATCAAAAAAACCGGCTTAGGCTGATTGGAAGACAGGCAGGCATTCCAGCAGTGGCGAAAATACGCTAACGTCGATTTTAATGCTGACAGATCTGCCCAATGTCCTGACGATTTCGCGTATCGCGGCCATACCGATTGTGGTGTGGCTGATCGCGTGGGGTACGCCTGACGCGAATGCGGGGGCGTGTGTTCTGTTTATTCTCGCGGGCATTACCGATTATTTTGATGGCAAGCTCGCCCGCTCGCGCCATCAGCTTTCGGATTTTGGCCGCATGTTTGATTCCATTGCGGACAAGCTGCTGGTTGGGGCCTGTCTGATGGTGCTGGCCGGGTATATGCGGCTGCCCTATTACAGCCTGTGGCCTGCCATTGTCATTCTTTGCCGCGAAATTCTGGTGTCTGGTATGCGGGAATATCTGGCAGAGCGGCGGGCAAGCCTGCCAGTAACGCGGCTGGCCAAGTGGAAAACCGGGTTCCAGATGACGGCCATTGGTTTTCTGCTCGCCGGTGATGGCACGGGGCAGGTTCTGGGTATGCCGTGGCTGCCAGTTGCTTTTATTGGGGCCGCGCTGCTGTGGATTGCCGCTGTGCTGACACTGATTACCGGATGGGATTATCTCACAACCGGCTTGAGGCATGTCGAGCGCTGAGCGCTTGCAGGGGCGTCATGCCGCTATGTGCGTTCATGGAGCGTGCCTGCCGCGACCCGTGATAGTGGATAGGGCAGGGAAATAATGTGGGGCCGGTCTGTTGGGGCAGGTTCGGAACTGAAGCCCATCGTCAGCCTTGCGGTCATTCTGCTACTGGGTGGTTGCGAGACGAAGGCGACACCGCCAACCCCCACCGAAGCAGCACAGGCAGCCCTTGTGCGGCTGGATACGGAAGCCCGGCGCCATGTCAGGCCGGATGATGCCATGCGGAGGGACGCAGGGCAGGTCGCCCCCATGAAGCTCGACATGTCGGCGGTCAGGCCGTTGCTGGATGGGGCTTCAGTCCTGCCGGAAGATGGCGCCACGCGGGCTACGACAGCCTCCGGGGCCGGCATGGCGCCGGAAGCCGTTCTGCCGGATGGGCAGGAACTCCACATTGATGCCCGGCATCACAGGCCGGAAGATGAGGCAGCCCCCTTGTCCGGCAAAGTCGGCGGAAGAGGTGCGGCCTCTATAGACATTCCCAACGCTGATGGCAGCATTACTCATGTGGAGCCAGATGGCACAGTACGGACGGAAAAGCTGATCTCGCGCACGAGGCCTGTTCAGGGCAGTGTGGGGCATGGCCGCTGATAGCACTCTGGATGGTGTCGCAGAGATGCCAGGAGCAGCAGGAATAAAAGGGAGTGCAAAGACCCGCATGACAGTCACGGTTCTGTATTTTGCTGCCTTGCGTGAGCGGATCGGGTGTGAATCTCAGATGCTGGATATTCCGCCGGAAGGGCTGGCGGTGTCTGACCTGCTGGCGCGGCTGGGTGCTGCGGATGCACGTACAGCTACGGCGCTGGCAGAGGAGCCTCGGCTGCGTGTGGCTGTGAACCATACCCTGTGTGCGATGCACGATCTGGTGCGCCCCGGTGATGAAGTGGCGGTGTTCCCGCCCATGACAGGTGGCTGAGCGTATGCTGGCGGACGGAGCCGTTCATGTCGCAGTGCAGGTGGTGCCGTTTGATGCCGCGGCGGAGATGGCGCGTCTGTCCGCGTTGTCCACGCTGGCTGGGGGCGTCAGCCTGTTTGTCGGGCAGGTGCGTGGCGGTGGCGGTCTGGTGAGCCTGACGCTCGAGCATTATCCGGGCATGACAGAAAAAATCATGCAGGTTTTGGCAGCCGAGGCCATGGAGCGTTTTGAGCTGCTGGGCTGTACGCTCATTCATCGCGTGGGGCGTCTGGAAGTGGGGCAGCCGATTGTGTTCGTGGGGGCCTGCGCGGCCCACCGTGCGGCGGCGCTGGCGGCTACTGGTTTTCTGATCGACCGCCTGAAGACAGGTGCGCCCTTCTGGAAAAAGGAAGAATACGCTGGCGGTGGCACCGCCTGGGTTCAGGCCCGTGCGGAAGATGATGCCGCCGCCAGCGCATGGGATAATGCCCCCTAGAGCAGGGGGCGCGCCGCTCAGCCCGCCAGCACGGTGCGGATGGTGCGTGTGAGGTGGCGCAGTTCGTCCTCGCTGATGGTGAAGGCGGGAGTCAGGTAGACGATATTGCGGAATGGACGCACCCATGCGCCATGGGCAATGAAAGTCTGACGCAGGCTGTCGGGGTTGGCGATCCGCTCCAGTTCCACCACGCCAATGGCCCCGAGGGTGCGGACATCGCGCACGCCGGGCAGGTGGCGGCAGGCTTCGAGTTCTTCAGTCAGTATGGTGTTGATGGCCGCGACCTGCTCAAGCCGGGGCTCACGCTCGAACAGGTCGAGTGAGGCATTGGCGCAGGCGCAGGCCAGCGGGTTGGCCATGAACGTCGGGCCGTGCATGAGCGCGTGTTCAGGGTTGTCAGACAGGAAAGCCTCGAACACGTGACGCCGGGCAACGGTGGCGGCCAGCGCCATGGTGCCGCCTGTCAGCGCTTTTGATAGCGTGATGATGTCAGGCACAATCCCGGCCTGCTGGCACGCGAACAGGCTCCCCGTGCGGCCAAATCCGGTAAAGATTTCATCGAGGATCAGCAGAATATCGTAGCGGTCGGCTGCGGCTCGCAGAGTTTGCAGCACGTGCGTTGGGTGGAACAGCATCCCGCCTGCTCCCTGCACCAGCGGCTCCACGATAATGGCGGCCAATTCATGGGCGTGCTGTTCCAGCAGACTGTAAAACCGGGCCGTGCTGGCTTCATCCACCGGCAGGGGCGCAATGACGTGCTGTGCCAGGGCCGATCCGTAGAGGTGGTGCATCCCTTCTTCGGGGTCGCAGATGGCCATGGTGGCCAGCGTGTCGCCATGGTAGCCGCCCTGAAAAGCCAGCATTTTGGTGCGGGTGTGCTCGCCCCGGTTGAGCCTGTACTGAATGGCCATTTTCATGGCGACCTCAACCGCTACCGAGCCGGAATCCGTAAAAAAGACGCGTTCAAGATCACCCGGCAGCAGGGCGCACAGACGGCTGGCCAGACGCAAGGCCGGTTCATGCACCATGCCGCCGAACATGACATGAGGCATACGGGCCAGTTGGTCGGCCGCACTGGCATGAATATGCGGGTGATTATAACCGTGACACGCTGTCCACCACGCAGCCACGCCATCGACCAGCACACGCCCGTCTGCCAGCGTGATGCGGCTGCCTTGTGTGGCCACGCACGGCAGAGGCGGGGAAGCTGTTTTCATCTGGCTATAAGGCAGCCAGATATGCGGCAGACCCTGTTCGTACCACGCCGGTTCCGAGGTGGAAGGAGCATGGGCCGCCGAAGTGTTGGAAGAAGCGGTATTCATGCGCGTGTCCTTGCTGGAAGATTGACCGAAGGCCCGTGCTCCGGCACCAAGTCGTGTCATGATGCGGTTTGATGATCTGTTTCTCAAAGGGCTGGATACTCTCGCGGGGCAAGGCCGTCTACGGTCGTGCAGGCCCTGGAGCGTCGAGACCGGCGCATTCCTGCGGCGAGAGGGCGACGGCGCTCGCGTGGTGGATTTTTCCTCCAACGACTATCTGGGCTTGCGAATGCACCCTCAACTGGCCGAGCGCGGGGCACAGTGGGGGCGGCTGTTTGGCAGCGGCAGCGGGGCTTCGCGGCTGGTCACGGGCACCATGCCCGCAGTCCGTGCGCTTGAGGACAGGCTGGCGGCGCTCAAGGGTATGCAGGCGGCTCGTGTTTTTTCCTCTGGCTGGCAGGTCAATGCGTCCCTAGTGCCGGCCCTTGTCGGCCTGTCGCGGCAGGTTACGGGGGCACCCGCCACGATTTTGGCGGACAGGCTGATGCACGCCAGCCTGTATCAGGGTTGTGCGGCGGCGGGTGCCAGGCCGCTCAGGTTCCGCCATAATGACATGGAGCACCTGCGTTCGCTGCTGGAGCAGGCGGAAGGGCCGGGCCTGCGGCTGATCCTGACGGAAAGCGTGTTCAGCATGGATGGTGACCGCGCCGATCTGGAGGCGCTGCACGCACTTGCGGGCAAGTATAACGCCTTCCTGTGCGTGGACGAGGCCCATGCCACGGGCATTCTGGGCGAGCAGGGCAAGGGGCTTGTGGCCGGACGGGCCGATCTGGTCGTGGGCACCTTCGGTAAGGCGCTGGGGTGCATGGGGGCGTTTGTGGCGGCTTCGGACGCCGTGTGCCGATGGTTGGAGAACACTGCCTCGGGGTTCGTTTTTTCCACCGCGCCTTCCCCGCTGGTGCTCGGGGTCGTGGATGCGGCGCTGGACCTGCTGGCAGATATGGACGAGGCGCGCGCCCATGTGGCCGCGCTGGCTACACTGTTCCGGCAGCGCATGAGCGCGCAGGGGCTGGATGTAGGCCCGTCTTCCACGCAGATCGTGCCGGTCATGGTTGGAGGGGAGGAAGAGGCTCTCGCATTGGGGCGTGCGGTTGAGCAGGCAGGTTTTCTGGCCGTGGCCATCCGCCCGCCAACGGTGCCGCCCGGTGCGTGCCGCTTGCGCGTGGTGCTACACGCGCATCATACACAGGAGCAGGTGGAGGCGCTGGCGACCGCCATTACGCGGGCAAGAGGGAGCCTGTCTCATGGCTGACCCTCGCGTGCTGCTGGTTCATGGCTGGGGCTTTGGGCCTGCGTTCTGGGCACCCATGCGGGAACGGTTGGGCTGGGCGGATGTGAGCGTGGCCGATCTTGGTTTTTTCGGCGGCGGGCAGGGGGTGGCCCCTGCCGCATTGGCGGCTTTCTGTCAGGAGGACAGGCCTGTTCTCGCCGTGGGGCACTCGCTGGGCTTTCTGTGGCTGGCCAGTCAGGTGGCGCTGCCTGCCGGGAGTTTTCTGGCTGGCATTAACGCCTTTGGCTGTTTTGCCGCCCGCCCGGATTTTTCGGCCGGTGTGACACCGCGCGTGCTGGGGCGCATGGCGCAGGGGCTGGACAAGGCCCCTCTGACGGTCGTGAACGATTTTCGGGCACGATGTGGCGCGGCGGCTCTTCCTGATGGCGCTACGCTGGACGTTCCGGCCCTTAAGAATGGTCTGGCGCTTCTGCGCGAGGGTGACGCCCGTGCCAGTCTGGCGCGCATGGGTGCGCGCGTGGCTGTGCTGGCCAGCGAGGACGACCCGATCGTACCACAAGCCATGAGCCTCGCGTCGCTACCGGCGTCTCTCAGTCCCGTATGGGCGACAGGAGGGCACCTGCTGCCGCAGACCGCGACGGACGCCTGTGCGGCGTTTGTGAGCCAGTGCCGCCAGACAATGCGGGAGACGCGGCCATGACCCGTTCCTTATCAGCGGAGACGGCTTCTGCCACAACGCGGCAAGCGCTGATCCGCGCACGTTTCGACGGCGCGCAGGGTTACGACGGGGCCGCGACGCTCCAGCGGATAGCGGCCCGCGCGCTGGCGGGGGATCTGGATCGCGCGCTGGCGGAACGAGCGCATACGCCCCTGCGGGTGCTGGAAGTTGGGTGCGGCACCGGTTTTTTAACTGAGCAGCTCTGTGCCCTGTGGCCACAGGCCCAAATTCTGGCGACGGATTATGCGCCCGGAATGCTAGCGCGTGTGACTGCCCGGCTGGGCGCGCGCGTGGATGTCCACCTGATGGACGCCGCAAATCCTGATGTCAGCGGCCCGTTCGACGTTATTTGTGGCAGTCTGGTGCTGCAGTGGCTGGACGACCCGGCTACCGCACTGAAACAGTTGGCGGGCCTGCTGGCCCCCGATGGTGTGCTGGCGGTTTCGACCCTGCGCGCTGGCACGTTTGCCGAATGGCAGAAAGCCTGTGCGCTGGAAGGGCAGGTGCCTGCAACGCCTGATTACCCGGATATGCCGGAACTATCCCGGTGGGTGCCCTATCCCTGTCAGGGTATGTGGCGTGCCGAGCGTTGTGTGCAGGCATTTGGCACGGGGCTGGATTTTGTCAGGCATCTGAAGAAAACAGGAGCTGATATGCCCCGCGCAGGGGCCGCAGGCATGGGAGCCGGGGCGCTGAGGCGCGTGGCGGCTCGTTTCGAAAAAAGCGGCGCGGCTGTTACGTGGGAACTGGCTTACGGGTGCTTCCGTCGTCCACCCCGCGCGGGCGTGTTCGTGACCGGAACAGACACCGGCGTAGGCAAGACACTGGTTTCAGCCTGTCTGGTGCGGCGCTGGCAGGCGCTGTACTGGAAGCCCCTGCAAAGCGGCCTTGAGGACGAGGAGGGAGATACGCCGACCGTCGCGAGACTGGCTGCGGGCGGCACCCTGCACGGGCCGGGCGTGCGGTGCTTTCCGCCAGCCGGAGCCTATCAGGCTTCCCTGTCGCCTGAGGCGGCAGCCCGTGCGGAAGGGGCGGTGATAGACCCCGCCCTGCTGACCCTGCCCATGGACGAGCCTGCGCAGCCTCTGCTGGTGGAGGGTGCGGGCGGGCTGATGGTGCCGGTTACGGAGGAGATCATGATGATCGACCTTGCGCAGCGCTGGGGCTTGCCTGTTGTGCTGGTGGCCCGGAGCGGGCTGGGCACGCTCAACCATACGCTGCTGAGCCTTGAGGCCCTGCGTGCCCGAGGCATTACGGTGGCCGGGGTAGTGCTGAACGGGCCACTAAACCCGGAAAACAGCCGCACGATTGCTCATAAAGGCAGGGTGCGGATTCTGGCCGAAATTCCCCATGAGGCCCATATCGACGCGGCAACCGTCGAAGAACTGGCGCAACGCTTGCCATCATGGCCGGAGATTGCCGGGCTATAAATGCCCGACATTCCTGCGAGGGCCAGTCGCCAAGTTATCCTGAGAACTGGTCCGGGCAGGCAGAACTTATGGTCAGTACTGCCGTAACAGGCCGCTGAGCTGGCCCTGAATGCGGAGCCGGTCAGCGGGGACGATCCGTGTTTCGTAGCGCGTATTGGCGGGCTCAAGCGCGATCATACCGCCTTTGCGGCGCAGACGCTTGAGGGTGACTTCGCTCTCATCAATCAACGCAACGACAATCTGGCCGTTTTCAGCCTGATCGGTCTTGCGGATGATCACCTGATCTCCATCCATGATTCCGGCTTCGATCATGGAATCGCCGGCGACTTCAAGCGCGTAATATTCCCCATTGCCCAGCATGGCGGCGGGAACGGACAGGCTGGCACCGGGCGAGGCTACGGCTTCGATCGGCAGGCCCGCGGCGATACGGCCGTACAGGGGCACCTTGATGGTATCCGGTTCGTTTCCCTGCGCGGGGCGGTCGAAGCGTGCGCGGATCACGTTGGCGGGGAGTTCCGACTCCGCGCCCGGTAACTGGATGACTTCGAGCGCACGGGCACGGTGATGGTGGCGGCGCAGAAAACCGCGCTCTTCCAGTCCTGAAATCAGGCGATGGATGCCTGATTTGGACCGAAGGCCCATGGCTTCGCGCATTTCGTCAAAGGAAGGGGAAAAGCCCGTTTGCCTCAGGTGCGAATCAATGAACAGAAGAAGTTTGTGCTGTTTGCGTGTCAGCATTTCGCACCCCGGAAGCAAGTGAAAAAATCAGGAAAACCTATTATTTGTTCTATGTAGGTTCTCCTTTTCTGTCAATTGCTTCCCCATGACGTGGCTTAATTTCTTTATGCCCGGATAACCCGGATCAGGATCATGAAAGCCGCAGAATCTGGCACGCACTGCCTGCGGCGGCTGCGGGCGCATGAGGCGCGCGGATGATAAGGGCCTGACTTTGCGCCAGAATGTGGAGCTGTGCGGAGTCCTGGCTGGCGAATGGTGTCGCGATGGGCAGGGCGGCGGGCGTGGCATGGTCCGTGGTGTCACAGGTCAGGGTCGCGCGCAGGAAGTCCTGCCGCTGGTCATTCGGCCCGATAGCTTCACCCAATATGGCGGGTTCGGTCGGTAGCGTGTCGGCAACAGCCATGCCCATCATGCGCTGGAGCGCCGGGGCTACGAACACCGTGGAGCACACCAGCGCCGCTACCGGGTTACCCGGCAGGCCGATAATGGGCGTGGAGCCGATGCGACCCGAGAGCAGCGGCTTGCCCGGCCGCATGGCAACTTTCCAAAAGTCCAGTGAAAGGCCGATCCCGTTCAGGGACTGGCGAACAAGATCGTAGGCCCCGACGCTCGCCCCCCCTATGGTTACCAGCATATCGGTCTGGCTGGCCTGCGCAAAGGCGGCCGTGAGGGACTCTGTGGTGTCGCGGGCGGAAGGGAGCATGATGACTTCCGCCCCTGCCTGTTGCAGGCAGGCGCTCACCATGAACAGGGCGGAATTAAAAATGCCGTCTTCCGACACGGGGTCGCCCGGCAGGGCGATTTCGTCACCTGTGCTCAGAACACTGACATGCGGCCTGCGGGCGACGGTCAGCCAGGCATGTCCGCCTGCGGCCGCCAAGCCGATTTCTTTGGGGCCGAGTCTGGTGCCAGCCTGGAGCAGGCGTGCGCCCTGGGCGAAATCCTGGCCCTTCGCGCGGATGTAGCGTCCCGGCGGGTTGGGCTGGGTGAGGGTGATCCGCTCACCCTCGCGCAACGCGTTTTCCTGAATGATGATTGTATCGGCCCCAGCCGGAATTTGGCTGCCCGTAAAAAGCCGCACGCACTGACCTGACTGGATGACATGTGCCGTGGGGTGGCCCGCTGGGGCTTCAGCCACGACATGGAGGACTGCACCCTGTGTGGCGTCCTGCGCACGAGCGGCATAGCCATCCATGGCGGAAACTGACACTGGTGGGTTGGCCCGACGGGCCAGCAGGTCTTGGCCAAGAACACGCCCGAGCGCGCTGCCGAGTGGCACGGTTTCCTGTCCGCAGGCGACAATGCCCGACAGAATCCGCGCGCGCGCTGTGGCCACATCCAGCATAAATTATTCTCCTTTTGCTGCCCGTAGGGCTGTTTTGGTGCAAGAAAGCTTGACCTTTTTCTTTTGTATGGCATTTTGCGGCCACTTGAACATCGCCGGAGCCGCATGTCCGGTTCCGTAAACACGCTCTGCCGAGGAAATCATGGCCAAGACCAATGTCATCAAGATCCGTCTCGTTTCGACGGCCGACACGGGTTACTTCTACGTGACCAAGAAGAACGCCCGCGCTCACACGGGTAAGATGGAACTGAAGAAGTACGACCCCGTCGCGCGCAAGCACGTCGTTTTCCGTGAAGCCAAGATCAAATAAGTCTTGCGGAATACGGGACGGGCGGCATAGCCGCCTGTTGCGGTGCGGCATAGACCACACAACGAAAAACGGCACCTTACGGTGCCGTTTTTCGTTTCAGGCCGCTATGACTGTTCCAGATCAGAATAAAGGATCATGCCGATCGTAGGGAATGACGATATCGTTCCGGTCGGCCATGTTCATCATGGCGCGGGCGCGTTCGTCCAGAATATCGGTATCGAGCGACTGTTCTTTCAGGCCATTGACACGGCGTCGCCATGCAGCCTGTTCGGTCAGAGCATCCTGTTGAGCCTGCTGCGCCTGTGCAAGCAGGCCAAGCTGCTGTTGGTACGCCTGCATACCATGGTCGCCCTGTGTGGCGTTCCAGCCGAAATACACTGCAATTCCGAGGAATATGGTTGGCGGTACGACAGCGCGAACAACGCGACGAATAAAGCGGCCTATCTGCACGTTTTTCAATCCTGGTTGTAAAATGTGCGAAGCTACAGCATCTCCACACAATTAAACTACATCCACAGGGTGGTAAAGAAAATTGCAGCGCCCCACCGGAGTGGAGGCTGGCCGTCCTGTAGTAAAGGACGGCCAGCGAGATAGGCTCAGGCGTTTTTCAGGATGGAATAGCCTGCGTATTCCGCAGCGGTAGCCAGTTCCTGCTCAATGCGGATGAGCTGGTTGTACTTGGCCGTTCTGTCGGAGCGCGAGAGCGAACCGGTCTTGATCTGACCGCAATTGGTGGCCACGGCCAGATCGGCAATCGTGGAATCTTCCGTCTCGCCGGACCGGTGGCTCATCACGGCGGTGTAACCGGCCCGGTGGGCCATATCCACGGCGCGCAGGGTTTCCGTCAGCGTACCGATCTGGTTCACCTTGACCAGCAGGGAGTTGGCTACGCCAGCCCGGATGCCACGCTGGAGGCGCTCGGGGTTGGTCACGAACAGATCGTCACCCACGAGCTGCACCTTCTGGCCCAGTGTCTGGGTCAGCAGCGCCCAGCCTTCCCAGTCGTCCTCGGCCATGCCGTCTTCGATGGAAACGATGGGGTAGCGGCTGACCAGATCGGCCAGATAGGCAGCCATGCCAGCGGAATCCAGGCTCTTGCCTTCGCCCGCGATCACATACTGGCCATTCTTGTAAAATTCGGTGCTGGCGCAGTCGAGGGCGAAGGTTACGTCCTGACCGGGGCGGTAGCCAGCGGCTTCCACGGCGCGGGTAATGAAGCCAAGCGCCTCGTCAGCCGATTTCAGGGCCGGGGCAAAGCCGCCTTCGTCACCGACATTGGTGTTGTGGCCGGCGGCGCTCAGGGCCTTCTTGAGCTGCAGGAAGATTTCCGAACCCCAGCGGATGGCGTCGGCCACGGTCGGCGCGCCCACGGGCTGGATCATGAATTCCTGAATGTCGATGGGGTTGTCGGCGTGCTGGCCACCGTTGACGATGTTCATCATCGGCACGGGCAGGATATGCGCGAACGCACCGCCAACATAGCGGTAGAGCGGGATTTCCAGTTCGGCGGCTGTTGCCTTGGCGACGGCAAGGGAAACGCCCAGAATGGCGTTGGCGCCCAGGCGGCCCTTGTTCGGCGTGCCGTCGAGTTCGATCATGACGTTGTCGATATCGATCTGATCCGAGGATTCAGCGCCCTGAAGGGTCGGCAGAATTTCGGTTTCGATGTTCTCAACCGCTTTGAGCACGCCCTTGCCCGCATAGCGGCGGGCATCGCCATCGCGCAGTTCTACAGCTTCGTGCGCGCCGGTGGACGCACCGGAGGGAACTGCCGCCCGGCCTTTCGCGCCGGAGGCCAGCTCCACGTCAACTTCAACGGTGGGGTTGCCGCGGCTGTCCAGTATTTCACGCGCGACGATGTCGACAATGGCACTCATGGTCTTTCCGTTCCTGATTGATCTGTGCGCCCGTACCCGCCTCTGTGCCTCCGGTTCTGGTGGGCCGGTGGGGCAGGGCATGGCCGGAGCGCGCCTCCGTGCGGTTGCTACAGGCCTTCTCTTGGGCTTTCCTGTCAACACTGCGAATTGTGAAAACCTGATAGCAAGAGGACGTGGCTCCCATCAATGAGGAAACTTCCCTACCTGGCGGTGGTTCTGATGCTTGCAGGCCTGCTGCCTTTTATCCTGTGTACCTGTGGAATTGTCTTTTACGATTCTACCGTGCCGGTGCCGCGGCTGCTGATGGGGCTGGTGCTGTACGGCGCGCTGTCGCTGTCGTTTTTGGGTGCTGTGCACTGGGGCTGGGCGCTTGAGTCGGAGCGTGTGATTCTGACGGTAGACGCCGGGCGTACGGATACGCTGCGCCTGCTGCTAGGGGTGCTGCCCCTGCTGGCAGGCTGGGTTGCGGCATTTGCGGCAGTTGTTTCCTCCCCCCTGACTGGCGTGGCGCTGCTGGCGATGGCCTTCGCAGGGGTGATCCTGTGCGAGCGGGCGGCCTGGCGGCGGGGCTGGTTGCCGCAGGGTTACATGGGCGTTCGCTGGATTGTGACCGCCGTGACAGAGTGTTGCCTGCTTACGGTTCTGCTGATGCGTGGGCTCTGACCTGCCTGCGGGCAGGCTGGTATGTGGGAGCCAAGGTGTTATGACGGGCTTTGGACACGCCGTGGCACGGGCCTGTATCGCAGGCGGCGAAGAAGCTGGACGGCGGAAACTGATGGAGCATGCAGGGCATGAACAGTAAACCGCGTATTCTGGTAAAAGGGGCGGGGGTCGCAGGGATGACCGCCTGTGTCGCGCTGGCTGAACGGGGCGGAGATGTCACGCTCTATGATCAGGCAGGCCGGGTCGGAGCGGGGGCTTCGTGGTTTGCCGGCGGTATGCTGGCTCCGTGGTGCGAGGCGGAATCGGCTCCCGAGGAAGTCACAGCCCAGTCTGTAGGGGCGGTGGACTGGTGGGCACGGCATGTGCCTCAGGTCACGCGGCAGGGCAGTCTGGTTCTGGCCCCTGCGCGCGATGTGGGTGAAATTGCCCGTTTCTCGCGGCGGACTTCGCATTTCACGCAGGTAAATGGCGTGGAAATCGCCGAACTGGAGCCGGATCTGGACGGGCGCTTCCAGAAAGGACTGTTTTTCGAGCAGGAAGGCCATGTGGACCCACGTGTCGCCCTGCACGCACTGTTCGAACGGCTGCTGGCGTTGGGGGGACATGCGCTGCTGTCTGGCGCGCCCGCGCCTGACGAGGCGGCGTTTGACTGGGTGGTCGATTGTACCGGCCTGGTAGCGCGCGACCGACTGGACGGGCTGCGCGGCGTGCGGGGTGAGATGCTGCTGCTGCGCTGCCGCGATGTCAGCCTGCACCGGCCCGTGCGGATGCTGCACCCGCGTATTCCGGTGTATATCGTGCCCAGGGCTGACCATGTTTTCATGGTCGGGGCCACCATGGTGGAAAGTGAAGACACCGGCGGCATGACCGTGCGTTCCATGCTGGAACTGCTGAATGCGGCCTATACTCTGCACCCCGGCTTTGCCGAGGCTGAAATTCTGGAGACAGGTATCGGGGTTCGACCTTCTTACCCTGACAATATACCCCGTGTGACGCAGGATGGAAAATACTTGTTTATCAATGGTATGTACCGGCATGGCTTTCTGCTCTCTCCCGCACGGGCGGAAGAGGCGGCAGACAGGATTTTCGGTCAGGCGGCCTGAGCGCCCTGAATGGACGCGGCAGGTCGGGTGCCGCAAAACAGGGCCGGTGCTGCGGGTCTGTCGATGCTTTTGAGGAAAATGACCCGATGCTGATCACGGTGAATGACGAGACGCATGATGTTGCCGCCACAACGCTGGCGGAACTGCTCGAAGAGCTTGGCTACCGTGGCGCGCGCATTGCCACGGCGCTGAACGGACATTTCGTGCCCGCGTTGCAGCGCGCTGCAACGCCTCTTGCGGATGGGATGCGGGTTGAGGTGGTTGCCCCCATGCAGGGCGGGTAAGGCCGCGCGCAGAAGGTTGACATGACGGATCGGATACAAGGCAACCACAAGGATAACCGCATGGATGTGCTGTTTTACGGGCAGGCGCTGTCATCCCCTCTGATGCTGGGAACAGCCCAGTATCCCTCCCCCGAAATCCTGCGGGATGCCGTTCTGGCTGCACGGCCGGGCGTGGTTACGGTTTCGCTCCGGCGGGAGGCCGCGCGCGAAAAGACCGGGCAGGCCTTCTGGTCGCTCATTCAGGAACTGGGTGTGCCCGTGCTACCCAATACGGCAGGGTGCCATACGGTCAAGGAAGCCGTGACCACCGCCCATATGGCGCGCGAGGTTTTCGGCACGGACTGGGTCAAGCTTGAGGTCATTGGCGAGCAGGACACACTACAGCCGGACGTGTTCGGGCTGGTGGAAGCCGCGCGTATCCTGTCTGAAGACGGATTCAAGGTCTTTCCTTACACAACTGAAGATCTGGTGGTGGCTGAACGCCTGCTGGCCTGTGGGTGCGAGGTGCTCATGCCGTGGGGGGCTCCTATTGGCTCAGGACGCGGACTGAACAACGTGTTTGGCCTGCGTGCCCTGCGGGCGCATTTTCCTGGAGTGCCGCTGGTGGTGGATGCAGGGCTGGGCGTGCCATCCCATGCGGCACAGGCGCTGGAACTGGGTTATGACGCGGTGCTGATCAATACCGCCGTGGCACGGGCGGGCAACCCCGCCGAGATGGCGCGCGCCTTCAGCCTGGCCGTGGAAGCCGGTCGGCTCGGCCGCGCCGCAGACCCGATGGAGGAGCGCGACATGGCCGCCCCCTCAACCCCCGTCGCGGGAAAGGCATTTCTGGGATGAACACACTACCGCAACCGATCTACCCTGTTGTCGATTCCGCGCAGTGGGTCAGGCGTCTGGGTCAGGCTGGCGCGCGTTTTATCCAGCTTCGCGTCAAGGACAGGCCGCAGGCTGAGCTGCTGGAGGAAATCCGCTCAGCGCGCGGCATAGCCCGGGCGCTGGGCGTGTGTCTTGTGCTCAACGATTACTGGCAATTCGCGCTGGATGAGGGCATCTCCTACATCCATTTGGGGCAGGAAGACCTGGATACGGCGGATCTGGTGGCCATCCGCCGTGGCGGGCTGAAACTGGGTGTCAGCACCCATTGTCCGGAGGAACTGGATCGTGCCTTGTCCTGCGCGCCCGATTACGTGGCGCTGGGGCCGATCTGGGAAACCAGACTGAAAAAAATGGCATTTGGCCCGCAGGGCACGGATAAGCTCACGGTCTGGAAAAAACAGGTGGGCGAGACGCCGGTGGTGGCCATTGGCGGCATTACGCTTGAGCGGGTCAAACCCTGCCTCGATGCCGGAGCGGACTGCGTATCCGCCGTGTCGGCCTTTACCAGCCATCCCGACCCGGAAGGGCAGGTGAAGGCGTGGCTGGCAGCGGCGGGGTGTTAAAGTGCACTCTGCCCCGCATGGGCTGGAAGGGCAGGTAAGAAAGCCCTAACCCCGGAAAATGCGGGCCGCGTCAGCTTTTCCGAACAGGTGCAGCAGGGCGCGTGCGGCTTCGCTCAGGTGCTGGGCGAGCGGCGCAGGCGGCGTGCCTGCGGGTGGGGCGATGCTGTCTTCGGGCAGAATGACCAGTGCTTCGCGTCTAGCGGTTTCCAGCAGGCTGTCCACCAGTGTATCGGACGCCAGCCGGTATTCAGGCAGGCCGGACTGGCGGCGGCCTGTGGCTTCGCCCCCGCCGCGCAGACGGAAATCCTCATCGGCGATCAGAAAGCCATCTTCCGTTTCACGCAGGCACCCCAGCCTGCGGCGGGCCGTGTGGCCGGGGTCATCATCGTGCAGCATGAGGCAGTAAGAGGCCGCACTGCCGCGCCCTACGCGGCCGCGTAACTGGTGAAGCTGTGCCAGACCAAAGCGCTCGGCGTGTTCTATCACCATGATGCTCGCCCCCGGCACGTCCACCCCTACTTCAATAACCGTGGTGGCGACTAACAGCCGGGTGCGGCCTGCGGCAAAATCCGACAGCGCCTGCTCGCGCACGGCGCTGTCCTGCTGGCCATGTGCGAGGCCGATAACCGGGGCCTTGTCTCCGCCGGGCAGGGATGTGCCGAAATAGGAAACCAGTGCGGCGTGGCGCGCCTCGGCGGCGGCGATGTCCAGCGCCTCGCTTTCCGAGACAAGGGGGCAGACCCAGAATATCTGTGCACCATCACGCAGCGCACGCCCTATGCCCGCGAGAACCTCATCCATAGCGCCAAGGCTGTGCAGCGACGTGCGGATAGGCTTGCGCCCGGCAGGTTTGCCTTCCAGACGGCTGATCTGCATATCGCCAAAGCGGGTGAGCAGCAGCGTGCGGGGAATGGGCGTGGCGGTCATGGTCAGCATGTCCGCATTGCGCCCCTTATCCGCCAGCGCCAGACGCTGTTCCACGCCAAAGCGGTGCTGTTCGTCGATCACGGCGAGGCCGAGGTCGGCAAAGCGCACAGTGTCCTGCACCAGCGCATGTGTGCCCACGACTAGCCGTGCCGTGCCATCAGCCATGTCGGACAGGGCCTTTTTACGTGCGCGTCCTTTCACCGAACTGCACAGGAACGCCACCGGCACGGGAGAAAGCCGGGCAAAGGTGGCGGCATGTTGGCGGGCCAGAATTTCCGTTGGGGCCATGATGGCGGCCTGTGCGCCGGATTCGACCGCGCGCAGCATGGCCAGCAATGCTACCAGCGTTTTGCCTGCGCCCACATCCCCTTGCACAAGCCGGTTCATGCGGGTGGGGGCGGCCATGTCGGTTTCGATCTCGTGCAGCACATGGGACTGGCCGGAGGTCAGTTCATGACCGAACGCTGCAAGGGCCTGCTGCTGCAGGGGGCCATTATGGTGGAGTGCTTCCGGCGCCACGCCCGGCATGGCCCGGCCGGGGCGGGCGCGGGCGGCGGCATGGGCAAGGCGGATGGCTAACTGGTCTGCCAGAAGTTCATCACAGGCAAGGCGGGCCTGAGCACGGGCCTGCGCCTTGCGCCAGCCTTCTCCCGTCTCGCTCCCCGCGATGCTGTCAGGGTGCTGCATCCATGTCAGGGCCGTGGCGAAGTCGGGCCAGTCGTGATGGGTGAGTATTGCAGGGGCGTGCCATTCCGGCAGGGGGGGCGAGGGCAGGCGCGCGAGGGCTGCTGTCATGGCCTGTCGCACATGGCCTGCGAACAGTCCTGCCGTCAGCGGCCAGACCGGGTCGAGACGGGGAATACGCGCCAGTGCCGAGGCGGGCAGCAGATAATCCGGCGAGGTGATCACCATCCTGTCGTGAAAGCGCTCCGCCCGGCCTGATACGGCAATCTGCTCACCTGTCTTGACCTGCTTTGCCTGCCATGGCGAGAAAAAGGCCAGTTCAAGCAGGCCGCTGTCATCCGTGAGCGTCGCGCGCCATGGCTGACGGCTGCGCGGAGTAGGGGGACGGATCTCGCTGACAGTTCCTACCACGGTGACGATCGTATCAGACTGGACATGTGCCAGCAGTGGGCGCAGCCTGCGATCCGTCACGCTTTCGGGCGGGCGGAACAGCAGGTCTATTACCCTGTTGCCACCGGCTATGCGGGCAAGCAGGCGCGCGCGCGCAATGTTGACACCCGGCAGGGTTTCAAGGGGCGCGAGCAGCGGGGCAAGAACGCTCGCCAGAGAGGATGTGATGGGCGAAGGACTGGACACCGGCGGTACATGCGCCTCTGTTTGACAGGCTGACAGATAAAAACAGCAAGGGTATAGGACAGTAGAGCCATGAGTGACAATTTGACAGAGACGGCCGAAGCCTCAACCGCAGCCGAACTGGACGCCCGCCGTCGGCGCCTGAAGTTCCGCGCCAATCATCGCGGCACCTTCGAAACGGATATTCTGATCGGCGGTTTCGTGGAGGATGTGGCCGATACACTCAGTGCCGCCGAACTCGCGGACATGGAAGCCATTCTCGAAATGCCTGACCCGGATCTGACGGACTGGCTGTTCGGCCGTCTGCTGCTGCCCGAGGAAAAGGCCACTCCCATGCTGCGCCGCATGGTGGCCGCGTGCCGTGCCCGGTGCGGGCATTAGGCCGCACCTGGTTCCCATGCGTCCATCACCAGACTATACCCAGAGCGAGTAGAGCCGAGAGACAGATACGGATAGCGCATGACGGTACAGACAGGCAGCCCGCACACGATCGCCACTATCTGGGGGGTGCCCGAAGGGTATGACGCATTGCTGCTGGCCCGCCGCGCGCGCGAGCATACGGGGCCCGTGCTGCATATTGCGCGCAGCGATGCCAGTATGGCGCGGCTGGCCGATATGCTGGGCTTTGTGGCTACGGATATCGAGGTGCTGCGGTTTCCCGCATGGGACTGCCTGCCGTACGACCGGGTTTCGCCAAACCCCGCCCTTGTGGCGGAGCGTGTGGCCACTCTCTCCCGTCTGCTGGAGCCTGCTCGTGGCCCGCGTCTGGTTCTGACCACCGTGAACGCTGCCGTGCAGCGTGTGGCCCCGCGCAAGACGTTTGAAGGCCAGTCCCTCAGCATCCGCGAGGGGGAGAGCCTTGATCAGACCTTCCTGATCGACCTGCTGATCGCCAATGGCTACACCCGCACGGACACGGTGATGGAGGCGGGCGAGTTTTCAACCCGCGGGGGTATTTTCGACCTGTATCCGGCAGGGGCGGCCGAGCCGCTCCGGCTCGACCTGTTTGGCGACGAGGTGGAGAACATCCGCGCTTTCGATCCCGGCACCCAGCGTTCGACCGACCGGCGGGAAGGGCTGGTGCTGTGCCCGGTTTCGGAATTTTCGCTCGATGCGGAGAAAATCTCGCGCTTTAGAACCGGCTGGCGCGATGCTTTCGGGCCGGGCGCAGCCGCTGACCCGATTTACGAGCATGTTTCGGATGGCAGGCGCTATCCGGGGCTCGAACACTGGCTGCCTCTGTTTCACGATCATCTGGAAACTTTGTTCGATTATCTGCCGGGTGTCGCGGTTTCTCTTGAGCAGCAGGTGGATGAAGGCCTGAGTGCCAGGCTGGACATGATAGAGGATCACTATCAGGCCCGCAGGCAGCCCGCGCGCGAGGGCGAAACGCCATACCGCCCGCTGCTGCCGCACCTGCTCTATCTTGACCGCAAGGGGTGGGAGGCAGCACTGGCCCGGCTGCCTGTGGTGGCGTTCAGCCCCTATGCGCAGCCTGAAGGGGCGCCGGGCGTGGATGTGGGCGGACGCTTTGGCAAGATGTACGCCAAGATCGTGCCCGGCGCACAGCGCGAGCAGGTCTTTACCCTATTGGGCGATGCCGCACGAGAATGGGCGCAGGTAGGGCGGCGCACCTTTGTGGCGGCATGGAGCCGTGGTTCGCGCGAACGTATCGGCGTTCTGCTCCGCGAACATGGGCTGGCCACCGAAACATTTGATAGCTGGGAGCAGGCCCGCAAGGCCAAGCCCGGCCCGGTGGGGCTGGTGGCGTTCGAGTTGGAGCGCGGCTTTGTTGGCGATGATCTGGCGTTTGTGTCCGAACAGGATCTGCTGGGCGAGCGCATAGGGCGGCCGCCACGCCGCCGCCGTCGGGCGGATGAACTGATTGCCGAAGCCAGTGAACTTTCCGCCGGTGATCTGGTGGTGCATCAGGACTACGGCATAGGCCGGTATGATGGGCTTGAAACAGTCAGCGTGGGCGTGGCCCCGCATGACTGCCTGCGCCTGCTGTACGATGGGGGGGAGAAGCTCTACCTGCCGGTAGAGAATATCGAACTGCTCAGCCGTTTCGGCTCCGATCAGGCCGGTGTTGCGCTGGACAAGCTGGGCGGTGTTGCGTGGCAGAACCGCAAAGCGCAGATGAAGCGGCGCATCCGCGACATGGCGGGCGAACTGATTCGCACGGCCGCCGCCCGTGCCCTGCTGGTAGCGCCCGAATTTGCGCCGCCTGAGGGCCTGTGGGATGAGTTCTGCGCCCGGTTCCCGTTTGTGGAGACGGATGATCAGTCCCGCGCCATTGCTGACGTGCTGGACGATATGGCCTCAGGCAGGCCCATGGACCGGCTGGTTTGCGGTGATGTCGGGTTCGGCAAGACCGAAGTTGCTTTGCGCGCGGCGTTTGTTGCGGCCATGTCCGGCGGGCAGGTTGCGGTCGTCGTGCCGACAACACTGCTGGCGCGTCAGCATTACCGCACCTTCGCTATCCGGTTTGAAGGCTTTCCCATCAAGGTGGCGCAGCTTTCGCGCATGGTGACCGGCAAGGACGCCACGGCAGTGCGTAAGGGGCTGGCCGACGGCAGCATCAACGTCGTGATTGGCACCCACGCCCTGCTGGCTAAAACGGTTCAGTTCGCGTCGTTGGAACTGCTCATTATCGACGAGGAGCAGCATTTCGGCGTGGCGCATAAGGAAAAGCTCAAAGCCCTGCGTGAAGGGGTGCATGTGCTGACGCTTTCCGCCACGCCGTTGCCGCGCACGCTCCAGCTTTCGCTTTCCGGCGTGCGGGAAATGAGCCTGATCGCCACGCCGCCGACCGACAGGCTGGCGGTGCGCACGTTCATTATGCCGTTTGACAGCGTGGTCATCCGCGAAGCCATCCAGCGTGAGCGGTTCAGGGGCGGGCAGATTTTCTGTGTCGCACCACGTGTGGAGGATCTTGACCGTCTGGCCGAGCGTCTGGCCGCCATCGTGCCGGATGCGCGGCTGGTGCAGGCGCATGGTCGTCTGACTCCGACTGAGCTTGAGCGGGTCATGACCGAGTTTTCGGATGGTAAATACGACATCCTGCTTTCCACCAATATCGTGGAAAGCGGGCTGGATATGCCTGCGGTCAATACGCTGATCATTCACCGGGCGGACATGTTCGGTCTGGGGCAGCTTTACCAGTTGCGCGGGCGTGTGGGCCGCGGCAAGCAGCGTGGTTACGCCTACCTGACCTGGCCGCAGACGCACGCTCTGGCGAAATCGGCCCAGAAGCGACTTGAGGTCATGCAGACGCTCGATACGCTGGGGGCAGGCTTTACCCTTGCCTCGCACGATCTGGATTTGCGCGGGGCGGGCAACCTGCTGGGGGATCAGCAGTCCGGGCATGTGCGTGAGGTGGGCATAGAGCTTTACCAGCAGATGCTGGAGGATGCCGTGGCCGACCTGCGCGCCGAACAGGGACGCCGCAAGCCCGAGGATCGGGAATGGACGCCCGGTATTGTCATGGGCCTGCCGGTTCTGATCCCGGACAGCTACGTGCCGGACCTACCCGTGCGGCTTGGTCTGTATCGACGCATCAGCGGTCTTTCTTCCGACGCCGAGACAGAAGCCATGGAGGCCGAACTGATCGACCGTTTTGGCGCGTTGCCGGAAGAAGTTAAAAACCTTCTTGATGTTGTTGATCTTAAAAGATTGTGCAGACGCTCAGGCGTGGAAAAAGTAGAGGCCGGGCCAAAAGGTATGGTGCTCCAGTTCCGCAACAATAGCTTCCATGACCCGGCAGGGCTGGTGCAGTGGATGGCGGGCTGGAAAGATGGCGCGGTACGGCTGCGCCCCGATCATAAACTGGCTGTGGTGCGCGAACTGACCAATGTGCAGCGTGTGGGGCTGGCGCGTAAGGTGCTGGGTAGTCTTGCGAAAATCCGCGAAAAGGCTCTGGCCTGAAAGCTGAGGCAGCCCCGGTGACGGAACCGGGGCCGCAGACCTGAGTTCAGCCGTCGAGCTGGGTTATTTAAGCGGCAGCGGAAAGCCGTTGACCGTCAGCACGCCACTCTCCCAGGTTGTATCCCACGTGTTACGGTCGCCTTCGCGGTGGCTGACCAGTCGTGCCAGCGCCAGTCCGGCGGCCAGTTTCATCTGCTTCTCTTCCCGGGCGTGCTGGATCAGTTCAGGCAGGTTGCTGACTTCCAGATGGCCAAGAGCGGAGGTGGTGTTGACATCCCCAGTGAGGGTGGCGCTGCCGTGACCCTCCAGACGGATATCGCCCTGTGTGGCGGTAAAGGCCGAAAGTGTGGTGTGCACGGCGGGCGATGCCGTGCTGCGTCCGCCTATGGCATCCATCAGTCCGGCCAGTTCACGGGTGGGCAGGCTGAAGCGGGCCTGTGCGTCCGAGGGGAGCAGGCTCTGGTCGGCGACGTTGTGGTAGCCGATACCCGAGATCGCCAGCGTGGCGCTGGCCAGCGGTGCGCCCCCCTGTATCTGGAAATGCAGGGTTCCCAGCGTCACTTTGGCAGTTCGATGCGTAATGGTCGTGCTCTGCCATGTCAGGTCAAGCATCTTTCCTGCCTGCAGCGCGGTCTCGGCTATCTGGCCCTGCTGCGCCAGCCATGCCGAACAACTACGGGTATGGGTGTTGGTCATGGCGGCCAGCACGAGCAGCGAGGCCGCTGCCGCCAGATCGTCCGTGGCGGCGGGGTCCGCCGGTTTTCCGTTCAGGGTCAGATGCCGTGCGGTGAGGGTGCTCTGGCCGTCTGGCGTGCGCAGTTGCACGGAGTCATAGATTACGCCCTGCGGTGTGTCATGCGTCGCCCCGTGTGTGAGGGTAACGCAGGCCTGCGGAGGGGCCGCTAGGGCGATTTGTCCCGTGGTGGTGGCACAGGCGCTCACGACACCAAGAAAAAAACGGGAAAAGAGGGAGGCGTGCTTCATTTCGAGGCAAGGGTGCCGTAAGTGGAAACAGCAGGCAACCCTTGGGAATAAATGGGAGCAGGAGCAGTGCGTTTTTTGAAAAAGGATCCTTTTCTGGTAGGGCTGCTATGCGCTATTTTTCTGGCGTCCGTGCTGCCTTGCCACGGAGCGGCAGTGCCGGTCTTTCACTGGCTGTCGGTGGGGCTGATTGCGCTCATGTTCTTCATGCAGGGCGCGCGACTGTCCCGCAAGGCGGTGATCGATGGCATGGTCGCGTGGCGGCTGCACCTGCTGATCCTGTCCTGCACCTTTGTTCTTTTTCCCCTGCTGGGTCTGGCGGCGCACGCATTGCTGCCGGGGCTGCTGCTGCCTGAACTGTGGCTGGGTATCCTGTTCCTGTGCTGCCTGCCTTCCACGGTGCAGTCCTCCATTGCGTTTACATCCATCGCGGGGGGGAATGTGCCTGCGGCGGTGTGCGCGGCCACGGCGTCCAATGTGCTGGGCATTTTCATTACGCCGGTTCTGGTGGGGCTGGTGCTAAGCCAGCACGGACAGCTTTCGGGCAATCCGCTCAACATTGTTTTTCAGCTTCTGTTGCCCTTCATTGCTGGTCAGGTGTTGCAGCCGTGGGTTGGCGCGTGGGCGCACCGGAACAAGAAATTGCTTTCGCTGTCGGACCGGGGGTCGATTCTGGTTGTGGTGTATGCGGCCTTCAGCGATGCCGTCATGCAGGGGCTGTGGCACAGGCTGCCGCTGGCGGATCTGGGGCTGGTAGCGCTGGCGGACACGGTGCTGCTCGCACTGGTTCTGGTGCTGACAACCCTGCTGAGCCGGATTCTGGGGCTGCCGCGGCAGGATGAGATAGCTGTGATTTTCTGCGGCTCCAAAAAGACATTGGCCTCGGGTGTGCCCATGGCCAATGTGCTGTTTCCCGCTGCGTCGGTGGGGCTGATCGTGCTGCCGCTCATGCTGTATCATCAGATCCAGCTCTTTGTGTGTGCTGTGCTGGCGCGCAGGCTTTCTCACTGGCAGGAACGGGAGAGAGCTGAGGCGCGGGCCGTTGGCCAAGATGCCTGAATACGCAGGCTGAACACGGGGTAGGAAGAGAGCAGTATGGCAGGTCTGGACCCCGCGCAGTGGGATGAAATCCGCGCCCTCGGGCATCGTATGCTCGACGAGATGTTCGACAATATCAGCACCGTGGCGCAGGGGCCGGTCTGGCAGCCGCCACCAGATGCGGTGCGGCAGCAGTTTGCCAAGGCTCCGTTGCCGAAAGAGGGACGGCCGCTCGAAAGGCTCTATGCGGAGTTCGCGGAGTCCGTGCGGCCGTACGCGGTTGGCAACCGGCATCCACGCTTCATGGGCTGGGTGCATGGGGGCGGCACCGCGCAGGGTATGCTGGCGGATATGCTGGCCGCCGGGCTGAACGCCAATCTGGGCGGGCGGAATCACGTGCCCGTGGACGTCGAGCGTATGATCATACGCTGGGCAGCGGAGATGTTCGGTTTCCCGGCCGATGCCAGCGGGCTGCTGGTTACGGGTTCGTCCATGGCCAATTTTATCGCCATCGTGACGGCAAGCCGTGCCATGGCGGGACGCGAGATACGTCAGAATGGTGTGGCGGGGCGGAACCTTGTGGGCTACGCGGCCGAGACGGCCCATGGCTGTGTCGCGAGAGCTTTTGACATGGCGGGGCTGGGCACCCAGGCCCTGCGCCGCGTGCCGGTGGATGCGGACTACCGGATGGACCTGTCGGCCCTGCGCGCCATGCTGGCAGCCGACCGTGCTCAAGGGCTGAAACCCTTCGTGGTTGTTGGCACGGCTGGCACGGTGGATACCGGCAGTTCAGACCCGCTGGCCCAACTGGCCGATTTGGCTCAGGCGGAAGGCCTGTGGTTCCATGTGGATGGCGCATTTGGCGCACTGGCCTGTCTTTCACCCATCCATGCGCCCGCTCTGCGCGGTATGGAGCGGGCGGATAGTCTGGCGTTTGATTTTCATAAGTGGGCGCAGGTGCCCTACGATGCCGGGTGCGTTCTGGTGCGTGACCCCAGGCTTCAGGCTGCGGCTTTTGCGCAGACACTCGATTATCTCTCGCGCGAGGACAGGGGGCTGGCTGCCTCGGCCCCGTGGTTCTGTGATCTGGGGCCGGATTTGTCGCGCGGGTTCCGTGCGCTCAAGGTCTGGTTCGCGCTTGAAGGGTTCGGCACACAGGGGCTGGGTCAGGTGGTGACCCGTTGCTGCGAGGTGGCCCAACATCTGGCCCAGCGTATTGGGCGCACGCCCTCTTTACGGCTGATGGCCCCGGTAGCGTTGAATATCGTCTGTTTTCGTGTGGACGTGCCGGGGGCGGGCGACCTCGATACCCTGAACGCGGAACTGGTCAAGGACTTGCAGGAAAGCGGTAATGCGGCTCCCTCCACCACACGGCTGGGTGGAAAGCTCGTTATTCGCGCGGCAATTGTTAACCATCGGACGACCGAGCAGGATGTGGATATCATGCTCGACGCCTTGCTAGCCCTTGTGGAGCGGCGGCTTGTCTTGTCCTGAAGACAGGTGGTAATCTTAACATTAGGCGATTGAAGGTCTGAACGGCAGGCATGTTCGCGCGTGTGGCGGGTAGTTTGTGCCTTGTGTTGCTGTTGTGCGTAGTCTGCTGGAGGGGTGTGTGTGCCTACGGTGATTGACCTGCCTTTCGCCCGGCCGAAACTTGTTTCGGCTGATCGCGTCATCCCCTACTTGCACAGGATTGATGCAAGCCGCTGGTACAGCAATGGCGGTCCGCTGTGCGTGGATTTTCAGGCGAAGCTGGCCGCTTTTTGGGGGCTTGAGTCTGAATCCGTCGCGCTGACGCCAAACGCCACGATCGGCATTACGCTTGCTCTCAATGCGCATGGTATTAAGCCCGGCCTGCAGTGTCTTATGCCGTCCTGGACGTTTGTTGCGAGTGCGGCGGCTGTTACGGCTGCCCATCTGTTGCCAAGATTCGTCGATGTACGCCCTGATACGTGGTGTCCAGACCCAGCTTACGTGGAACAACTCGCTAAATCGCCAGATGTCGGCGCGATTTTGATAGTCGTACCATTTGGTGCGCCCATCGACCTGGATGTGTGGGACGCCGTGGCTTCCCGTACGGGCAAACCTGTCATTATTGATGCGGCTGCCGCTTTTGACACGTTACGGCACGGCGGCCCGATGATAGTGCCGAACTGCACAACCGTTGTCAGCCTTCATGCGACAAAGGTCTTTGGCGTTGGGGAAGGGGGGGCAGTTCTGTCGCGTGATACAGAACTGGCTGAGCGTGTGCGTATTCTGAGCCGCTTCGGGTTTAATGGCTCGCGGGAGGCGCAGTACCGCGGCGGCAATGCGAAAATATCAGAATATACCGCCGCTGTGGGGCTGGCGGCGTTGGATGAATGGTCGGACGCCCGCGCAGACTGGCAGGCAGCGGGCGCGCTGTACCAAAAAGCTCTGCCATCAGCGATAAGCGACGCTCTCTGGTTAGGGCAATCCTGGGTGACATCTACTCTGAGCATCCGCTGGCCGGGGCTGGCGTCCGACCTTGCCGGCGCGCTGGCCCGCAAGGGAGTGGGCAGCGTTGCCTGGTGGGGGGAAGGCTGTCATGTCCAGCGCGCGTATGCCGACTGCCAGGCAGACCCCCTGCCGGTTACCAGGCAACTGGGGCAGTCCGTGCTTGGGCTTCCCTTCATGCGGGATATGACCGGGCAGGACGTAGGGCGTGTCAACGCTGTGCTGATTGAGGAATGGGAAAAAGTCTGCGGAGTGTGAAAAACCGTAGGCAGGGACAAGATTCTTGGGCTGTGAGGCCAAAAATCTGCCGTTTGTGTAAATCTGGAAGGAGATCTGTGTGACTGCGCATAAAACAATTGTTTCGTTTGTGGGAGAAAACGAAAACGGTATTCTGCGGCAGTTAAGTCACGATCTTATGAACCAGCTCGAACCTGAGGGTTTTTCTGGGCATGTGATTGATCTGGGCCGGTCGGACTGGCTTCAGCAGTTCAGTCCCTTGCTACAGAAGGGCATATACGTCGCTTTGGGTCATGCTGGTATTGGGGCCGGTCTTGAAATTAACGGTCAGTCGCTGTGGGATGCCGTAAAGGTACCTTTCGTGTCGATCATGGCGGACCCACCGAGCGCTGTCCCGCAAAACCATGCGGTAAAATCACGCTATGTCGCAAACGCTTATATTTTTGAGGAATGGCTGCGTTTTCAGAAACGATTTATTCGGTCGGCGCAGTTTTCTACATTGGTTGAGTCTACAGGCGTCGTGCCTAATGCGCTGTGCAATCAGACCGCTTGGCGAGATCGGTCGCAGCGGATGGTGTTTGTAAAAACTGGCGAAGACCCGCAAGTCCGACGTCAAACATGGAGCAATATTCCCTCTCGTTGGAGAAATGTTCTGGAAGAGGCGAGCCGTTGTGCAATAGGGCGGCAGACAGGCGATATTACGGATATTCTCGTAGACGCTTGTGAGGCGCATAATATCCAGACGGAAAGTCGACAGGAGATTTTTTACTTTCTGTTTCAGCAATGCGATTTATATGTTCGTTCCTATCGGGCGAATGAGCTGGTGAAGGCGCTTCTGTCGCTGCCGGTCGATATTTACGGCCGTGGCTGGGATCATCTGAAGGACAGCGCCACAACGGCCAGGTTCCATTCCGCGATTGATGCGGGGCGTCTTTACGAATTGTATGCGGATACACAGTTTTTGCTGAATACCAGCCCTAACATAGCTTCGGGTATTCATGAGCGGGTTGGCTGTGGTCTGGCGTCGCGTTGCTGTGTCCTGTCGGACAGAAACGAGTTTTCAGAAAAAAACCTGAAAGATATTCCTGTTTTTTTTGGTTTTGACAGCTTTGCTCCTGACTTGCCCACTTATATGAGCGAGTTGTACCATTCAAAGACCGACTACACGGATTTGACCCTGACAGGGCTGGCGTATGCCGACCAGAAATTAAGCGCAAAGAAAATGATGCACGCGTTTTTGGGCATTGCAGACGAACTCAGGTTCGCGGATGCTCTGGTACGCTGATGCCTGTAAGCTCTCCCGGATTTATGAAAGGGAGAGCTTTTTTGTTTCCTGTTCGATGTTTTTACGGAAATGAACGATTTTTTCTTCCGTGGCGGACAGGATATTGTCCGTAGCATCCATAGGAAAATCGGGAGAAATCCGTTTGCAAATTTCGTAATCTTCCTGAAAAACCTGCCGGTTTATGGCGTCTATGGAGCTCAGAAACGAACCGATGACGGCTTCGTTCTTTTCTGGGTCACGTAACTTCGATCTGAACATTCTTGTCGTGAAGTGCGTACGGTTGGTATCGCGGGACGGGAAGAAGTTCTGCAACGAATACGTGTAACCGAACGTGCTTGAAATAAATGAAAACGGGAAAATAAAGATGGCCGTGTAATTTTTGATGTTGTGCTGCACATCAAAAAAGCGAGCGATGCGGTTCAGGCCTCGTGTGATATGCTCATTCCCGATAGGCGCGCTGAGCACGGAATTGGCAGCATAATAGTTGTTCCGCCCAGCCCCCAACTGCAGTGATGCTAGCGTTTGCGCGTGCACGAAGGGAACATGGTCAGGCTCTAGTGCATTTTCTACGGCAACGCGCCAAGGGCAATCGTAAAAATAGCCATCGCGGGAGTAACGTCGCTCAATATCGGCGGACATTCCGACGAGAACATCGGCCAGATCTCCGAGCTGAGTTAACAGATCCATTTGTGGGTTTGATGCGATAAAAAGAAAATCTCCGCACCATGCCGTATGGAAAGTTGACAGATGGGCCTTTGCAAGGGCGCAGACGTTGTACGTTTCGGGCTTTGGTATGCGCAGCTTGCCCCCTCGATAGCCCCAGCCATGATAGCGGCATGAAATGGGGGCGTTGCCGTCGTCATCCGCCAGAAACTTGGCTCCCCTATGGGGGCAGACATTATCAAAGGCTAGAATGGTGCCCTTGTCGTTATAGATAACGATGTCCCCCAGCATCCACTCAAAACGCATGTAATCGCGGTCACTCGGCAGTTCACTCCGATGGCCAATGCAGTGCCAGAAAGTTTCGATAAGATGAGGGTCAATGGGCAGGGACATTTTTATAGCCTGCGTGCTGGAGGGGTATATAGGGTGACATCATCAGGTGTGGAGCGCACGACAACCGCACCCGCGCCAATCGTACAGCGCTCACCAACTTGCACATGCGGTAAAAGGCGTGAGCCGGAACCCATATAAGACGCCGTTCCGAGCTTGGCATTGCCCGTCAGGTCGACATAACCCGAAAGCGTGGCATAGGCCCCCAGTTCCGCATCATGCCCGACGCTGCTGTAGCCGTTAATGGTCGCAAATGCACGAACTGTCGCATTGGCTGAAATATCGCAGAACACGCCAACGACAACGCCATTCTCGATATGTGCAGAGGCAGAAACCCACGAGGATGGATGAATTAGGGATGTAAAATATTCTGGCCCGAGCTGAGCGGCCAGCTTCTGTTTGGCTGCAGGCGAACCAACCGCCATGACGAGCTTGTGGTCTGGGCGGGGGCGGTAATCAACAATGCGACCCAACTGCGGCAAGGGATGCTGGTAAGCACTCATGGGAGCCTCGCCATCATCCAGGTACCCTATGAACTGGCTGCCGGTTGCCGTGAGTGAGGGGGTGAACCAGTCGTATAATTCACGAGCAAACCCACCGCCTCCGACCAGAACATAATCCGCCATTATTTTTACCTATCCAGCCGTATAGCCACCATCGACAGTCCAGATGGCACCAGTCACCCATGACGCCATGGAAGAAAGTAGAAATACAGCGGCGGCGGCGACGTCTTCCGGTTTACCAAAACCAAGGGCATGGGCCTGCTCATAGGCGCTGAGCGACTGCTCAGTCAGGCCATGCGTGAGGCGTTCGTGCATCTCGGTCTGCACGCCGCCTGCCGCGATGGCATTGACCCTGAGGGGCTTAAGTTCCCACGCAAGGGAACGGGTCAGCCCCTCGATCCCCGCTTTGGCTGCGGAGTAAGTGCTTAAGCCCTGCTGACCGCGATGCGCGGCCGCGGAAGACATGAAAACAATCGAACCGCCGGGACGAAACGTATTGCGCTTTCCTGCCGCTGCGGCAAAGCCGATGGCTCCAAACAGGGCTGCATTAAACACGTCGTCGATTTGTTTTTGTTTTACAAGGCGCGCCGGGCGGCTGAGTTCCAGTCCGGCGGCATGAAAGAGACCATCCAGCCCGCCGGTCTCCAGCGCTGCATTCAGCATGAGGCTGCTAGCATCTTCCGCTGAGTTCAGACTTGCGGCGATCGCTCTGTGCCCTTCGCCGGGAAGGGCCGTCAGCGTTTCCTGCAACTGTTCTTCGTTGCGTCCTGTGGCGACAACCCGTCCGCCACACTGTGCAATCATCATGGCGGTTGCGCGCCCCAGACCGGAGGAAGCGCCTGTTACCAGAATAACGCGACCTTCAAGGGCGGTGGGGGTAAAAATCATACTTCAAAAACTGACGTGGACTGGAGACAGACATCGCTGAACACTGCGGCCCCCCAAGACAGGCCAACGCCAAAGCCAGCCATCAGCAGCGTGGTTGGGCTGCCTGTTATCCGTTCAGCCGTGTTCGTGCAGAGAAGCAGCGGAACAGAGGCTGAGCTGGTATTGCCAAACTGTTCAATATTGATGGGCAGCGCGCCTGCGGGGATTTTGAGTTTTTTCTCGATATGCTGAAGAATAAACTTGTTGGCCTGATGGAGCGCAAAGGTATCGACATCACTTATTGTCAAGTTGGCTTGCTGCAGAATGCTTTTGATCAGCGGCGGCACGGTGCTGATTGTAAAGCCGAATACGGCGCTGCCATCCATATGGAGCGTATTGTCACGTGCGGAAGCCGGGCCGCAAAGACGGTATCCACCGGCGGGAACCGTTAGCAACTGGGCTCCTGTTCCGTCGGTGCCAAGTTCAAAATACGTCAGTGGGGCATGTTCGTTATATTCGAACGCGGTTGCTGACCCTGCATCCCCAAACAACATGGCCGTGCCACGATCATCAGGATCAAGCATCTGGCTGCTGGTATCACCGGCCAGAAGCAGTACGCGCCGCAAACCAGCAGAGATAAGCGCCGCCGCCAGCCATGTGCCGTAAACATAGCCAGAACAGCCCAACCCCACGTCAAAAGCCTGACACTCGGTCGAAAGACCAAGGCGGCCATGCAAGATACACGCCGTGGCGGGCATACGTTGATCGGGGGTCTGTGAGACGAAAATCAGCGCATCAACGCTGTCTGGCGCCCATTGGAGATCGGCCAGCAGTCTTTCAGCCGCGGCGAAGCACAAATCGCCCGCTGTCTGTCCCGGCTCGGCTATGCGTCTGGTTAATACGCCAGTAAGTTTCGCAACATCCGCTATCGTCTTCTCATCAAAGCGATCAAGAAAGCTTTGATTGTCTAATTGCTTTCTTGGAACGGCGCAGGATACGCCCTGAATCGTGACGCCTTTGACGGAATTTTTAGACATGGATGTCGGTCTTTACTTTACATAGATTTGGATATGAGATTCTGGATATCCGCTACTGTTTTACATGCAGTCAGTGAACTTCCGGAAATAAGCTGGCCATAGACCTCATCAATCAATGCGACGCATGAAATGATAGCCATGGAATCCCACTGTTCTTCTTCAAGTGTGAGTTCTGGTTTAATTGTTTCTGGTGCAACTTCCAAAATTTCAGCAAGGCCCTCGTAAAATTCCTGCATTGTCTTTATCCTTGGTTTATGACTTGGTTTTCTTAAAAGTTGCTTTAAATTGTATTAAAATATCCATATCATTGTCAATGGTGCTCCGTTTTTTGAACGGGGCGCCGGTATCAAGCTATGCCCGGATATCTATTACTGAGACGACGACAGGTGCTCGGAGTATTTTCCGAAGATTTGCGGCCACCAGGGCGAAAAACTGATCAGGATCTGCCTGAAGGCGGCATAAATAACCCCGAAAGGGCCTGGAGCATGGTGCCGCCCAGTTCTTCCGCGTCGGTTATGGTTACGGCTTTCTGGTAATAGCGGGTGACGTCATGTCCAATGCCGATGGCAGTCAGTTCCACCGGGCTACGGTCCTCGATCTGGGCGATCACCTCGCGCAGGTGGTCTTCCAGATAGGAGGCGGGGTTGGCCGACAGAGTGCTGTCATCCACTGGTGCGCCATCTGAAATAACCATCAGGATTTTACGGGCTTCGGGGCGCGCCTTCAGGCGTCTCCATGCCCAGAGCAGGGCTTCACCGTCGATATTTTCTTTCAGTAGCCCCTCGCGCAGCATCAGGCCCAGGTTGGTGCGCGCCCGCCGCCACGGTGTGTCCGCCGCCTTATAGATGATATGGCGCAGGTCGTTGAGCCGACCGGGGTTGGGGGGCTTGTTGTTTGTTACCCACAATTCGCGGCTTTGGCCGCCCTTCCAGGCACGGGTGGTGAAGCCGAGAATTTCCACCTTCACGTTGCAGCGCTCAAGCGTGCGGGCCAGAATATCGCCGCAGGCGGCGGCAACCGAGATCGGGCGCCCCCGCATGGAGCCGGAGTTATCAAGCAGAAGGCTTACGACCGTATCGCGGAATTCCGTTTCCCGTTCCTGCTTGTAGGAAAGAGAGAGAGACGGGTTGGCCACGATACGTGAAAGTCTACCCGCATCAAGGATGCCTTCTTCCAGATCGAACGACCATGAGCGGGTCTGCTGGGCCATCAGGCGGCGTTGCAGCCGGTTGGCGAGGCGTGACACGACGCCGTGCAGAGTAGCCAGTTGCAGGTCAAGCTGGTGGCGCAGGCGGGAGAGTTCCTCGGGGTCGCACAGGTCTTCGGCGGGTACTTCCTCATCGAAACGGGTGGTATAGGCGTGGTAGCCTCGGGCTGTATCGCCCGGTTCAATTTCGGCCCTGCTGCCGGGGCCAGCGGCTTCGCCCGTGCCTTCCGCCGCGCCGGAATCCTGCTCGTCTTCTCCTGCGTCGGGAGCGCTGTCGCCACTGCCCGCCATGAGCTGGGGCTGGCTGATGGCATCTTCAAGCTCCGGCTCCTGTTCGGGGCTCTGCTCCTGCTGTTCCGCAGGGGGCTGTTCGGAGCTTTGCTCCGGCATGTCCGCGGTATCGCCACCGGGTTTTTCGCTGTCTTCGTTTTCGTCCTGCGCTGTATCGTCGTCTGACAGGGCGCAGGCGGCAAGCAGGCGGCGGGTGGCGCGGGCGTAGGCGGTCTGGTTTTCCTGATCGCGCGCCAGCGTATCCAGCATGGTCAGGGCCTGCGGGGGCAGGGTGGCTTTCCATTTTTCCACAATGGCGCGTGCAGCCTGCGGCATGGGTTCGCCGGTCAGCTTTTCGCGCGCCAGAAGTTCCAGCCCGACAACGGGCGAAAGCTGGGCTGGGTCTGTCAGGCGGTCAAGCCCGGCCGCCTGCACGTCATGCTCAAGGCGCTGGCGTAGATTGGCAGCCACACCGCGCATGTGCCGCGAGCCAAGCGATTCGATGCGCGCCTGCTCCAGCGCGTCATAGACCTCGCGCGCCGTGTTTTCCGAAGGTCGACGCGCCGCATGGAGGGCAAAGTCATGGTGCTTCAGGCGCAGGGCCTGTGCGTCCGCAGCGCCCCGAAGACGTTGCTTTTCATCCTCGTTCAGCGAGAGCGAGGGGTTTTGCAGTCGTACCTTGTCACCAAGGCTGAGCGGGGCCAGCGGCATGTTGCCGCTATGGAACGACACATCGGCTTCCTGTCCGCCGCCCATGGCGCGCAGGGTGGCCGCCGTAGCCTGCCTGAAGGAATCGGCGCGCTTTTCCGCCTCCTCGCGGGAGAGTCGGGGGAGAGGCGTCGCCGGATTTTTTGGCGGGTCTTGTATTGTGTCAGCCATGAACCAGCCCTGCTCCGGTGTGGGTATTACGCTGTGCGGGCGGGCAGCGGGCTACTGTTAAAGCAGCGCTGGTAATATTCGGCCACCATGGCGCGCTCGGCCTCGTCGCATTTGTTCAGGAACGTCACACGGAAGGCAAAGGCTGTATCCTTGAAGATCTGATCGTTCTCGGCCCATGCAATGACAGAGCGTGGCGACATGACGGTGGACAGGTCGCCCGCCATGAAGCCCGCGCGTGTGAGGGCGGCAAGGGCAACCATCTGGTCGATTTTGGCGCGGGCCTGCGTGTCGCCTTCCGCGATTCCCATGCGTGAGCAGACAATGCCTACTTCCTGCTTGTGGGGCAGATAGTTGAGCGATGTGACGATGTTCCAGCGGTCCATCTGCCCTTGATTGATCTGCTGCGTGCCATGGTAAAGGCCGGTGGTGTCCCCCAGCCCGACGGTATTGGCGGTGGCGAACAGACGGAACCACGGATTGGGCGTAATGACGCGGTTCTGATCCAGCAGGGTCAGTTTCCCTTCCACTTCCAGCACGCGCTGGATGACGAACATGACATCGGGCCTGCCCGCATCGTATTCGTCAAACACCAGAGCGCAGGGGCGCTGAAGGCACCAGGGCAGCAGTCCTTCCTGAAATTCGGTAATCTGCTGGCCATCGCGCACCACAATGGCGTCCTTGCCAACAAGGTCGATACGCGAGACGTGGCTGTCGAGGTTAATGCGAATGCACGGCCAGTTCAGCCGGGCGGCGATCTGCTCCACATGGGAGGATTTGCCCGTGCCGTGGAAGCCCTGCACCATCACGCGGCGATTGAAGGCAAACCCTGCCAGAATGGCCAGCGTGGTGTCGTGGTCGAACAGATAGGCCGGGTCAATCGGGGGCACATGATCGGTGCGTATCGAAAAGGCCGGAACGGTCATGTCGGTATCAAGGCCGAAGACCTCACGAGCAGAAACGTTCAGGTCGGGAACAGAAATGGCCGAGATGGGAGGCTGGTCGCCCGATGGTGGCTGGGTGGAGATGTCCGTCATGATGATCCGTCTGGTCGTAAAGTGAAACGCCCTGCGGGCCTGCGGGGTCTGGCAGGTGCAGGATACATGATCAGCTTGTTTTTTCGAGGCCTTCCGACATCAGATGTGTGCGAAGCGTCGTAAAAGCTACGTTGATCTGCTTGAGTCGTTCTTCGGCCGCGCGGTCGCCGTTATTGGTATCGGGGTGGTGGCGGCGGGCTAGCGTACGATACTGCGTTTTGGCGTCTTCCATGGAAACAGGCCAGGACAGGCCCAGTACCGCCAGGGCTTCACGCAGGGGGTGCGGCGCTACAGGGGTCGCACGGGCGCGGGCCTGTTCGGCCCGGCTCCGGCGGCTGCGGCCCAGAATATCCAGCGGATCGAGGATGTCTTCTTCCGTGGTGGTGTGGCTCTTGGGGGAGCCTGTCTGGCCAAACGTCCATGTCGGGCGGTTCCAGCGGGCATCGGCCTGCAGGTGGGCTTCGATCTGGCCGGGGCTCATGCCTTTGTAGTAATCCCAGCGCGCGTTATACTCGCGCACATGCTCGAGGCAGAACCAGTAATACTGGTTCAATGTCTCGCGTGAGCGTGGTGCGCGGTAGCCGGCCGCGTTTGAACAGTTCGGCATATCGCAGCAACGCTGCGGCGCGTCGGGGTCCGGGTCAAACGCGCGGGCGCGGGTGTTCCTTGGCTTGGTCATTTCCTGTTATTTGCGTTGCAAACGCATCAGTCGCAAGGGGTTAATGCCGATATGAGCAGTCTTTCGGATTCTGCTACGAGTTCTGTTCCCTCCAAAGCACGCGCGGAACGTATGCACCGCAGGCTGCATGAGGTATTGCAGCCCGTGCAGCTTGAAATGCTCGATGAAAGCAGCCGCCACGCGCACCACGTTTCCATGGTGCGTGGCCCCGAAGCCGGAGCCAGCGAAACGCACTTCCGTATGCTGATTGTCTCCAGTGCGTTCGATGGAGTCAGCCGGGTTAACCGCTCGCGCATGGTGCACGAGGCGCTGGCGGATGAACTGGAGAGCGGACTGCACGCCCTGGCCCTGACGCTCCGCACCCCGCAGGAACAAGAAAGCCATGCCGCATGACCGTGTGGCAACTCTTCAGGCGCTACGCCCTTTTGCTGCCCGTCCTGCTGGCAGCCTGCGCCGGGCAGGGAATGCAGGGGACATCGTCACAACGCGATATTGCCCGGGTCGAGGCCTATTTTCAGACTGTTGATCTCAAGGCGGCTCCGTTTTCGCAGGTCTGGCCCGATGGCGCGGTAGGAAGCGGGACGCTGGTCTATCGCCCCGGCTATCTGGATATGCGCTTTACCGAGCCGCACTTCATGACCCTCCATGCCGAGGGCCGCCATGCCGTTTTTTCGGACAGCGCCAATGGTGCGGAAACCCGGATAGGGCTTGCGCATAACCCGCTCGGGCTGCTGCTGGATAACCCGGTGCGTCTGGGGGGAGCGGTGACTGTAACGGATATCCGCCGCGCCCCCGGCGTATTGCAGCTTTCCCTTGCCCGGACGGATAACCCATCACAGGGGTTGGTGACATTACGCTTTCATGAATCCGCGGCGCATCTGTCGCTGTATGAGGTGCGGATCGTTGATGAACGACGCCGTGTGACCCTGATCACGCTGGGATCAGGCTAGGCTCCACGGGTTGGAGGGGAGAGGGCTGGCTGCCGAAAACCGTAGGCCAGCATTCTGCCAGCGCCTGATCCAGCGCGGCCATGTCCGTATCAAGCCCGAGACGGCGAAAGCTGGTGACGCCGAACTCCCTGATGCCGCAGGGCACAATTCCATCAAAATCTTCCAGGCGGGGGGCGACATTGATGGCGATGCCGTGCCAGCTTACCCAGCGTGAAACCCGCACCCCTATCGCGGCGATTTTTTCTTCCATCCCGCTGGCCGGGTCCTGAACCCAGACGCCCACACGCCCTTCGCGCACTTCTCCCTTAATGCCGAAACGAGCAAGAGCCGCGATAATCCAGCTTTCCAGCGCATGTACATAGGCCCGCAGGTCCCGCGGCGGGATGTTGCCATGGGGGCGCTGCAAATCCAGCATGGCGTAGGCTATGCGCTGGCCTGGCCCGTGATAGGTCCACTGTCCGCCGCGCCCGGCAGGGTAGGTAGGGTAGCCGGCGGGGTTGAACAGGTCTTCTGCCCGGGCGGAGGTTCCAGCAGTGTATAGGGGCGGGTGCTCCAGTAGCCAGACGCGCTCGGGGGCTTCCTGCGCGCGGATATCGCGCGCGATCGCTTCCATGCGCGACAGGGCCTGTGGGTAAGGAACTGTTTTTTTGCTGATTTCCCACAAAATTTGTTCTTTGGTCATTGCCGCGTGTCCATGGTTCGGTTATATGGCTCTCACCACACGGTATCGCCTTTTCGGTGCCGGTTGTCACGGGCGGTCGTGGCGGAATGGTAGACGCGCAAGCTTGAGGTGCTTGTGGGGGAAACCCCGTGGAAGTTCGAGTCTTCTCGACCGCACCATTTTTCTCCAGAAAAATGACAAAATCAGAATCCCCCCCTCACTGAGGGGAGGGACTGTTTTTGCGTCTTTTGGACTTTCATCCGCTTTTAGCCTTTGATCGGTCACATTGGCGCCGTTCTTTTCCTGTCTATGGGAATGGCCGCGCGAGCGGAGATATGTAACAAGAGAAACTATTGGCCGGCAGGATGGAAATGTGTTGCCCGCAAAGATAAGGGGCAGTGTGTTCCGGTCCGGTGGCACGGGGCGGCCAGCGGCGGTATGCTGTGCGGCTCGGTCTGAATGGTTAAGACTCAACGTGATTTTCTAAGGTGTGCATTCGTGTCCAAACCCAAGCCTTTACGTAAAGCAGTTCTGCCGGTTGCAGGGCTGGGAACGCGCTTTCTGCCGGCTACCAAGGCCATGCCCAAGGAAATGCTGCCGGTTGTAGACAAGCCCCTTATCCAGTACGCGATCGACGAGGCACGCGCCGCAGGTATCGAGGAATTCTGCCTGATCACGGGGCGCGGCAAAGATTCTCTGATTGATTATTTCGATATTGCCTACGAGCTTGAAACCACGCTGAAAGAGCGCAACAAGCTGGACTGTCTGGAGGCGCTGGGCCCCAGCTCCATTCAGGCCGGTTCGCTCATGGCGGTGCGTCAGCAGGAGCCGCTCGGTCTGGGCCACGCCATCTGGTGCGCGCGCGCCTTTATTGGCGATGACCCCTTTGCCATTCTTCTGCCGGACGATCTTGTTCAGTCCGAAAAGGGCTGCCTTAAGCAGCTGGCCGAAGCCTATAACGAGACTGGCGGCAGCGTTGTGGCCGTGTCCGAAGTGCCGCGTGAGCATACCAACCGTTACGGTATTCTGGACGTGGGCAAGGATGACGGGCATCTGGTTGAGGTGCGCGGGCTGGTTGAAAAGCCCAAGCCCGAGGATGCTCCCTCCAACCTGTCCATTATCGGACGCTACGTGCTGACCCCGCATGTCATGCGGCATCTGGCCAAGCTGGAACGCGGCGCGGGTGGTGAAGTGCAGTTGACCGATGCCATGGCCAAGACCATTGGCGAAGTGCCCTTCCACGGCTTGCGTTATGAAGGCACCCGTTACGACTGTGGCAACAAGCTCGGCTTCCTTGAGGCACAGATTGCTTTTGCCCTGCAGCGTCCTGAGTTGGCTGATGGTGTGCGCGCCTTCCTGCCGCAGTATATGGAGCAGAAGTAATGGCGTTTTCTCACGCCTTTGATGTGACCAGTCTGCGCGAATATGACATTCGCGGGATTGTCGGTAAAACCCTGAGCGCCGAGGATGCCTTTGCCATCGGGCGGACGTTCGGCAGCATGGTGCGCCGTAATGGTGGTCGCACGCTTGTGATCGGGTATGATGGCCGCCTGTCTTCGCCCATGCTGGAGGAAGCTCTGGTGCAGGGTGCGGTTGAGTGCGGGCTTGAGGTGATTCGGGTGGGCCGCGGCCCCACGCCCATGCTCTATTACGCCTCGGCCACTTTGCAGGCCGATGGCGCTATCATGGTGACTGGCAGCCACAATCCGCCGGATTATAACGGCTTCAAGATGATGCTGGGCGGCAAGCCCTTCTTCGGTGCGCAGATCAAGGAACTCGGCGAGCTTTCGGCGCGGGGCGATGTCGTCGCGCGTGAAGAGGGCAGTGTGCGCGAGCTTGATGTGCGCGACGAGTATGTCCGTCGTCTGGCCAAGGACTATGTTGGTGGCGAGCGCAAACTGAAGATTGTCTGGGATAACGGCAACAGCTCCGCAGGCGAGATTCTGGAAAAGCTGGTGGCGGCGCTGCCGGGCGAGCACATCGTGCTCAATGCGGCTATTGATGGTACCTTCCCGGCCCATCACCCTGACCCGACGGTTGCCAAGAACCTTCAGCAGTTGATCAGTGTCGTGCGCGATAATGGCGCCGATGTCGGTATCGCCTTCGACGGTGACGCCGACCGCATCGGTCTGGTGGACAACAAGGGAGAAATCCTGTGGGGCGACCAGACGCTGATCCTTCTGGCGCGCGATGTGCTTAAGACACATCCGGGCGCGACGATCATTGCCGATGTGAAAGCCAGTCAGGTCCTGTTTGACGAGGTCGCGCGTGCAGGCGGCAAGCCGCTGATGTGGCGTACCGGCCATTCGCTGATCAAGTCCAAGATGGCCGAAACCGGCTCACCACTGGCGGGCGAAATGTCTGGCCATATCTTCTTTGCCGATAAATGGTACGGCTTTGACGATGCCCTGTACGGCGGGGTGCGCGCGCTGGATATTCTGGCCCGCATGGACGAGCCTCTTTCGGTCTTCCGCGAATCTTTGCCAAAAACCATTTCCACTCCGGAAGTGCGCTTTGACTGCGATGATCATCGCAAGTTCAAGGTTATTGAAGAGGTGGCGGAACGTCTGCGCAAGGCCGGTGCTGAAGTGTCTGAAATCGATGGCGTGCGCGTGAACACGCCTGATGGCTGGTGGCTGCTGCGCGCCTCCAACACGCAGGCGGTGCTTGTGGCGCGGGCGGAAGGGCGCGATGCGGTAGGTCTGGAGCGGCTCAAGGCGGCGCTGGTGGCGCAGCTTGAACAGTCCGGCCTCTCCAGCCCGGATTTTTCGGGTAATAACGCCGGGCACTAAGTCCGTTTTTTTGTGCATGAGTCCGGGCGGTCTGGCAGTGCGCCGGGCCGCCCGTTCTGTTTCGGGCCATGGCCCGTGCCAAGCCATCTCTGCCGGTTTTGAATACATGCCTTGCGGGGAATAAATGTTTCAGTTCCTCCTCAGTTGCTGATATAGAGGACAAATGTTGTCCCCTTTCATGGACCCTGCCGGACGGCGGATTTCCTACTTGCGCCTGTCGGTGACAGACAGGTGTGACATGCGGTGTCTGTACTGCATGTCGGAAAACATGACTTTTCTGCCCAGGGATGACGTTCTTGATTATGATGAGCTGCTGCGCCTTGCCCGTGTTTTTGTACGGCAGGGGGTAAGACGGCTGCGGATTACCGGTGGAGAGCCGCTGGTACGCAAGGATATCGGGGATTTTCTGCTCGCGCTTCGTCCTCTTCTGGGGCAGGCGGGTGAACCTACCCGGCTGGATGAAATCACCCTTACAACCAATGGCAGCAGGCTGGTCGAATTTGCCGGACTGCTGGTGCGTGCGGGTGTCCGGCGGGTGAATGTCAGCCTTGATTCCCTCGACCCCGCACGTTTTGCACAGGTTACCCGGCGGGGCAGGCTGGCGGCTACGCTTGATGGTATCTATGCCGCGCGCGAAGCGGGGCTTGCGGTGCGCATCAATACGGTCGCCATGGCGGGGGTAAATGACGATGAATTTGATGCCCTGCTGGCATGGTGCGGCGAAATCGGCGCGGATCTCTGCCTGATCGAAACCATGCCCATGGGCGAGACAGGAGATAGCCGGATTGCCCGGTATCTGCCGTTGTCCGATGTCCGTGCCGACCTCGCCCGTCGGTGGACGCTGGAGGATATTCCCGACAGAACAGGCGGGCCGGCCCGTTATGTCCGCGTGGGTGAAACCGGGCAGCGCCTCGGGTTTATCACGCCTATGAGCCACAATTTCTGCTCAACCTGTAACCGGGTGCGGCTGTCCTGCACCGGCAGGCTTTATACCTGTCTAGGGCAGGAAGACGGTGCCGACCTGCGTGAATTGTTGCGAGCCGGGGCTGATGATGCCGCAGTGGCTCAAGCGATTGATCAGGCCATAGGCCGCAAACCCGCCCGGCACGATTTTATGCTTGAGCCAACTTCGGGGCGGGTCGCCGGACCTGCCCGGCATATGAGCGTGACCGGGGGCTAGGTTCTGCTGACAGCAGGTCTTTTCATGCTGGGATGGGCGTGAAGAACAAGCGTAAGCGCTCACCTGCCCTTGCAGGTGCGGAGGTAGTTGTCTGTGGCCAAATCTACCTGATAAATTTTCCACCTATCTTGATCGCGTAGAACCCGGACGCAGATCGCGAGCGGTCCACCAGAACTTTTTGGCAAATCCATAAAAAGACGAACAACGGACGTATTTTTATATTCATGTATGGTTTTAGCCGTCATGAAAGATGACCACTGAGCATCAACGTCTTGAGTATGTAGGAAGTAATCTGAATCGCCCAAATAATTTGGGTCCCATGGGGAGAGTAAGTCGCCTGTGGGTTGCGAAGTGTAGGAGCGAACTAATTTTCTTAACAACGGCTCCGTAATGTATCTTTTGATATCGACACCACAAAAAAGATCATCGACTGTGCCTTTTTTGGGTTTGTTATCGAATTCGTCGCACGCAATCATGTATTTTTTGTAAAAACTCAAAACCTCCTGATCTGGAGCTGTGCTTTGAGCCTGCGTGGAGAGTGGGAAGAAAATAAGAATAAAAATGTTCAATGCAGTGACGATACCTATATATTTTTTAAGTTTATTTATCATTTTCATATCTCACTTTAGGTAATGGAGTTGCTTATTTGGGGTGTGATGCAAAGTTATTGTTATCGAATATGCGCAAATGCTCGTCTGGATGTCACTTGATAGGCTGAATGATTGAAGGAATACGCTTATGCGTCATCAGGCAAGAAAAGCCCGATAGGATGATTCTGACGGGTAAATGGATTGCGCATTCTGTCGGATACGTCTTTGCCTTTGGCGGTCAGCAGCCTCAATCGCTGTGATCAGCGCCTTCGTCATCCGTCTTTGCGTCGGACAGAACATCCCGCAGGTCATGTTGGAACTGGCCGGGTTGAAGAGGCTGTGGCTGGGTGGGGGCTGGTGCCCATCCAGACAGCACGGCCATGTGCAGCGGCATGGGAAATCCTTCAGGGTTGCCTATGTCGCGTGTTGTTGCGTGCGGCCCTTCGAGTTCGGCTTCAAGTTCCGCCGCCGCTGCCGCGAACAGCATACGGGAGGTAAAGCGGCGTGTCCGTTCCACAAGCGCGCTGGTTTCACCGGCGGCGCGCAGGTCGGCCAGGAGTGCGGATGTGGATCGGTAACGGAGGTCCAGCCGTTCACTGTCCACCACGGGCAGGGCAAATCCCGCGCGTTGCAGAAGCTGCACACAGCCCTGCTGGGTCGGCAGCGGGGAGACGCGCGGCGAAACCCCATCGCTCAGGGCCAGTTCAGCCCGTTCAAGGGCTGTGCGTAGCGGGCGCAGGGTCGGCAGGATGGGTATGCAGGCCAGAAACAGCCCGTCGGGCCTGAGGCTCCGGCGGATCTGCATGAACGTGCCGGGCAGGTCATTGACCCAGTGCAGGGACAGGCATGCCACCACGAGGTCGAAGCTTTCTGGCGCAAACGGAAGGTATTCCGGGCTGGCGCATACCCCATATGGCGCTGACAGGGCTGCCTGCCGGGCTGAAATATCCATGGACAGGGTAGGGATATGCCGTTCGGCCAGCATCTGGCTGACCAGCCCGCGTCCGCCTATATCCAGCGCCGCCGTAAAGCTGCGGGCGACATCGTCCAGCCGGTCTGACAGGATGGCTGTTGCTGCTTCCAGAATGGGGCCGACCAGAGCCTGTTTGGCTACGGCACGGTCTCTGCGGAGCCTGATCGCATGGTGGTCGAAGATGGCGGGCGTGTTCATTTGGCTGGTGTGCGCGCTTGCTTCTGTTTTGCCAAGCCCGGCTGTGTGGTTATGACCAACGGCCGTGCTGTTGAAGGAGGGCCATGGCTGTGAAGCTGCTGCGGGGTGCGGGCCAGTTCGTGCTGGACCGGCTTTATCCGCCGGCCTGTCTGCTGTGTGGGGCGGATACCATGCAGGCCGGGCTACTCTGCGGGGCGTGCTTTGTTCGCCTGCCTGTGTTGGGCCCGCCTTGCTGTGCTGCCTGCGCCCAGCCGCAGGCGTCCAGTGCGTTGCTCGGGGCTGACGGGCTTTGTGCTTCCTGTGAGCGGCGGCATCCGGCCTGGGAGCAGGGGCGGGCTGCCTTTGTCTATGATGCGGCGGCGCGGGACATGATCCTGCGCCTGAAATATGCGGACAGGCTGGAATATGCAGCCTTTCTGGCCGGGCATATGGTCCGGGCCGGGCAGGATATTCTTGAAGCCGGGGCTCTGGTGGTGCCCGTGCCAGTACATCGGTGGCGGCTGCTGTCGCGGCGCTATAATCAGGCGGTGCTGTTGGGCCGGTATGTGGCGCGTGCGCGTGGGCTGGACTACGGGCCGGATGTCCTGGAGCGCCTGCGGGCCACCGTGCGGCTTGCCCGCTTTTCACGCGGGGCGCGGCGGCAGGAGATGCAGGGGGTTATGCGGGTCAGGGCGCGTTGGCGCACCCGCTTGCGCGGGCGCACGGTTGTGCTGGTTGATGACATGCTGACAACTGGGGCGACCGCGACCGCCTGCGTGCAGGCCCTGCGTGATGCGGGGGCGCAAAAGGTGCACCTGCTGGTGGCGGGAGTGGTTCCCGAGCGGCCCGGACTTGATATAGATTTGCAGGAAATGCAGTAACACTCTGTCGGTTCCCGCCTGCCATCACCATGTGAGAAAAAGGCCGTCGGTGCATTACAGAACGTGCGAGAGAGAGAAGTATGTCCGAGATCGTGATTTATACCCAGCCGGGATGCCCGTATTGCCGTCGTGCCGTGTCCCTGCTGGCCAGCAAGAACGTGCCGTTCAGCGAAATCAATGCGCCGCATGGCACTGCCGAACGTGAAGAGGCCATCCGCCGGTCTGGTGGGCGTACCACGGTGCCGCAGGTTTTTGTGGGGGAAACGGCGCTGGGTGGCTGTGATGACCTGATGGCGCTTGAACGCGCTGGCAAGCTGGATGCCAGCCTTGGGATCGCCTGAACAGGGGTGCTGATGAGCCGACACGGAAGAAGAGGGCGCAAGAGATGATCTGCTATCGCCTGCGTTGTGCCGGAGGCCATCAGTTTGAAGGGTGGTACAAGGATAGCGCGACGTTTAGCCGCTTGCGGGAGGCGGGCATGTTGTCCTGCGCAGAATGTGGCATGGCGGATGTGGATCAGGCGCCCATGGCACCTGCTATTGTCAGTGCGGGACGACGGCCGACCTCCGCATCACAGGAGCAGGCAGAGCCCGCAACGGCGACCGCTCCCGCCACGCGGGAGGGTACGCACTCCCGGCAGAACGGCCATGAGCCGCTGAATGTGAGCGAGGCGGACCGGGTGCTGGGCGTCATGCGGCATATGCGGGAACTGGTTGAGACGCATTGTGAGAACGTGGGTGAGCGTTTTGCACAGGAGGCATTGCGGATTCATCATGGCGAGGCACCGGAGCGCGGTATTTATGGAGATGTAAGCGCACGGGATCGGGAAATGCTGCACGATGAGGGTGTGGAGTTTCATGCTATTCCATGGGTAAGCAAGACCGATAGCTGATAGCGAGCCGGCGGGAACGCGGTGATCCGGAATGTCGGGCTTTTCGTTTCTGGCCGGTGGTAAGGAGTAGGGCGCATGAGTGAACAGGGCATGAGGGCGCGTTCAGGCTGGAGGTTTAGCTGTGTTGCGCGCGGCTGGGCAGCGGTGCTTGCCCTTGGTGTGCTTCTGATCGGGGGCGGTTTTGGCCCGGCTCTGGCTGGCCCGGATGGAACGCTGATTGGGTACTGGCTCAGTCAGGATCATGATGGCGTGTTTCAGATTCAGCAATGTGGTGATGCCGTCTGCGGGCATCTTGTGGGGTTGCGTTACGAAGGTACTGACGTGCCGCGCGGGTATGACGGCAAGGTGGAATGCAATCTCTTGATGCTGACGGGCTTCCGCCCCATGAGGGATAACGCCCGGAAGATGCAGGGGCATATTCTCGACCCGGATACGGGGCATGTGTACGACGCCCAGATATGGACCGACGGCCCGGATGTGCTCAAGCTGCGTGGCTATTTAGGCCTGCCGCTTTTCGGGGAGACGCAAACATGGACCCGTTATACAGGCGGTGCCATAGGGCCGATGTGCAAAATGCCTTGAGGTCATGGCGAGTGGTGTCCGACTGGCGGGCACCACTGCGTAAAAAGCCGAGAAATCAGCGCTTTATAAATGACGCGATGTAGTTCACGCTCAGGTCGCGCGTTTCTTTCCAGCTATTCGCCCAGCCTGCGGGACCGGGTGTCAGGCCGCTAATGGTCTGCATGTCCAGCCCGGCGGCGCGTGCCTGTCGGGCGAGATCCGACGGGCGGATGAATTTTTTCCAGTCATGGGTGCCGACCGGCAGCAGGCGCAGCAGGTATTCTGCCCCGACCTTGCCTATGGCGAATGAGCGGAGAGTGCGGTTCATGGTCGAAACAATGACTGTGCCGCCGGGCTCCACCAGAGCGCTCAGCAGGTGCATGAAGGCCTCGGGGTCGGTAACGTGCTCGATAATTTCCAGCGCGATGACAGCGTCAAAATGTTGCCCTTCGGCCACCAGGTCTTCCGCGCTGCCGTTGCGGTAGGTGAGCGGGCCGGAGCCTGCGGGCAGCGGGTGTGCTTCAAGGTGAGCACGGGCTGCCGCGATTCCATCTGCCGAGGCATCGAGCCCCAGCACGTCGTGCCCCGCCGTGGCCAGCGACTCGCTCGCCAGACCTGCGCCGCAGCCGATATCAAGCAGCCGAACCCGGCGCGTTGTGCGGCCCCGCAGAGGCAGGTGACGGTTGATCCACTCCGTCCGTACCGTATTCATGGCGTGCAGGGGGCGCATGGGGCCTGCGGGGTCCCACCATTGTTGGGCCAGTGCGCTGAAGCGGGCGATTTCCTCGGGGCAGACAGAGGTGTTTGTCGCGGGGCTGGAGGCCGCGTTCAGGGGCATGTCCTGGGGCATATCCGTTGGAGCGCTGGTGGCGGGCATGCAACAAATTCCTTTCCTGCTGGTCTCCCCGCTGGACGAAAGGGGGCCGGGGAGGGTATGTGACGCGGCTTGTGAAGCCGCGCAACCGCCCGGAGAGCTTTATATCCTTCATACAGGGGAGGGAAAGCAGGGGCGGGGGTTTTTCGTGGCCCGTGACTCGTGGCGTGTCTTGTGGAGAAATAACGTATGTCCGGTTCCGCACCCCGGATTGTCATGAAATTCGGCGGCACGTCCGTGGGCGATCTCGATCGTATCCGGGCTGTGGCTGAACGTGTCAAAAAGCAGAAAGACGCCGGTTGCGACGTTCTGGTGGTGGTTTCGGCCATGGCAGGAGAGACCAACCGGCTGGTCGGGTACTGTCAGTCGCTCTCTCCCCTGCATGACCCGAAGGAATACGACTCGATCGTGGCCACGGGCGAACAGGTAACAAGCGGGCTGCTGGCCATTGCGTTGCAGACGATGGGTGTGCCCGCGCGATCCTTTGCCGGGTGGCAGGTGCCGATCCAGACGGATTCAGCCCATGGCAAAGCCAGTCTGGACCGTATCGACGGCGAGCGCCTGCTTGGCACGATGGCCGAAGGTATTGTGCCGGTTGTCGCGGGCTTTCAGGGCGTTGCGCCCGATGGGCGTGTGTCGACGCTGGGGCGTGGCGGGTCTGATACGTCTGCTGTGGCGCTGGCGGCAGCCATCCAGGCTGATCGATGCGATATCTACACCGACGTGGATGGTATTTACACGACCGACCCGCGCATAGTGGCCAAGGCACGCAAGCTCGACAGGATTACCTACGAGGAAATGCTGGAACTGGCCTCTGTGGGGGCCAAGGTGCTGCAGACACGCAGTGTTGCGCTGGCTATGCGCCAGGGCGTGCGGGTGCAGGTGCTGTCCAGCTTTGAGGATGGCCCTGCGGTTATGGAAGGCCAGCTTCCTGGATCTCTGGTGGTGGATGAGGACGAAATCGTGGAAAAGAAACTGGTCACCGGCATTGCCTATTCCCGTGATGAAGCCAAGCTGTCTGTCCGGCGCATTCCCGACCGGCCGGGTATTGCCGCGGCGATTTTCGGCCCGCTGAGCGAGGCGAATGTCAACGTGGACATGATCGTGCAGAGCACTGGCGCCGACGGCACCACGAACATGACCTTCACCACCAGCAAGACCGACCTGCCGCGCGCCATCGACGTGCTGGACTCCGTGCGCGAGGCCGTGCAGTACGAAGAACTCCAGACAGATCCCGATATTGTGAAGATCAGCGTGGTGGGCACGGGTATGCGCTCTCATGCCGGTGTGGCCAGCATCATGTTCCGCACCCTGTCCGAGCGTTCCATCAACATCCAGGCGATTTCTACCAGCGAAATCAAGGTATCGGTTCTGGTCGCGGCGGAATATGCCGAACTGGCCGTGCGCGCCCTGCATACAGCCTATGGGCTGGATAATGTCTGACGTGCAGCCCGCAGGCGCGGAACAGGCCCCGACAGAGGCAGAACTCCAGCGTGCCCGTGCGCGGCTGGACCGGCTGTGGCAGCGCGGAACGGCTTTTCTGGGAACGCCATATGCCATTCTCGGTGGGGCCATGTCATGGCTGAGCGAGCGGCATCTGGTGTCGGCCATTTCCAATGCGGGCGGTTTTGGGGTCATTGCGTGCGGTGCGATGGAGCCAGACCGTCTGGCTGAGGAAATTGCCGCGACGCGCGCCATGACGGATCGCCCGTTCGGGGTGAACCTGATTACCATGCACCCCCGGCTGGATGATCTGATCCGCGTCTGTCTGGATGCAGGCGTGACCCATATCGTTCTGGCAGGCGGGATTCCGCCCGGTGCCGCCATCAAGGCCATTAAGGAAGGCGGGGCGAAGGTCATTGCTTTTGCGCCGGCACTAGTTTTGGCCAAGCGTCTGATCAAGATGGGTGTTGATGCGCTGGTGATTGAGGGGACAGAGGCAGGCGGGCATGTCGGCCCGGTGTCCCTGACCGTTCTGGCGCAGGAAATCCTGCCCGCTATCCATGATGTGCCGGTGTTTGTGGCTGGTGGTCTGGCGCGGGGCGATGCCCTTGTAGGGTATCTGGAAATGGGGGCTGCGGGCGGCCAGTTCGGCACGCGCTTCGCCGCTGCCGAGGAAAGCATCGCCCACGAAAAATTCAAGAAAGCCTTCCTGCGCGCCGCCGCGCGTGATGCCGTGACCTCTCCCCAGCTTGATGAGCGCTTTCCTGTTATTCCGGTGCGCTCGCTGGCGAATGAAGGCGGACGGAAATTCGTGGCGCATCAGGCCGATGTGATCCGTCGTTTTCAGGGCGGTGAGCTGACGCGTGAGGAAGCCCAGCTTGAAATCGAGCATTTCTGGGCGGGTGCTCTGCGGCGCGCCGTAATTGATGGGGACGTGGAAAACGGCTCCGTCATGGCCGGGCAGTCCGTCGGTATGGTCACGTCTGTCCAGCCGGTCGCGCAAATTATTGCTGACCTGGTAGAGCAGGCCGTGTTAGCTCTCGTCGGGCAACAAAGACGCATGGATACTGATGGCTGAACACACACACGGTCCCGAGCAGGAGCAGGGCAGTTCCACACCGCCCCTGCCTGATGTGGCCATGATCGGTGTGGGTGAGGCCTTGCGCCAGAGGCGCGAGCAGTTGGGGTGGTCGCTGGATGATGTGTCCGGATGGCTGCGTATCCGTCGTTCTTATCTGGAAGCGCTGGAAAGCGGGCAGCCCGGTATTCTGCCTGCTGAAGTTTATGCCCTTGGTTTTTTAAGAACCTATGGGCAGGCGCTGGGTTTTGATCCGGAGAGCCTTGCAGGGTTTTATCGCAAGGGTGGCCGGGCGGCCGGGCAGAAGCCCGAGCTTGATTTTCCTGTTCCTATTCCCGACAAGCGTCTGCCGCCAGCGATGGCTATTTCCATCGGGCTGGGAGTGGTCGTGCTGAGTTACGTGGGTTGGTACTGTTTCATGGGGCGCTCAACACCCCTGCCGGAGCCCGTGCCGCCCGTTGCCAGCCTGATGCCCGGTGAGGCCGCGCATAATGCACCGTCTCCGCAGGTTGCCTCCATTCTGCCAGAGAAGAGTGGCATTTCTGACCCGGGTGCAGGGCAGAGTGGGTTGCAGGACGTGCCGGCGGCCGCACCGTTGGCACAGGGGCCAGAGCCCGTGCCGGATTCCTCCGTGGCCGCCTTCTCGGGTGAAGGAACGGCTCCGCAGCCTGAGGCCGCGCCGGAGAATTCCGCGGTGCACGATGAGGGCGCGCAGAGTCCGGGTGCCGTGGTGGCCCAGGCTGGTATCACGCCTGCGGGCGGGAATGTGCCCCCTGCGCCTGCTACGAGCAGTCAGCCGATGGTTGTCCGGGCCGGTCAGGTAAGCTGGATTCAGGTCAGGGATGGCGCAGGTAAGGTTATTTGCGACAAGGTTCTGCACCCCGGCGAGAGCTGGAGCGTACCCGAAGGGAATGGCCCTTATGACCTGACAGTGGGCAATGCCGGTGGTATAATAGTGAGCGCAGGGGATGTAACAACTCCGCCTCTGGGCCGGAATGGTGCGGTACGGCGGCACCTGGTGCTCAGTGCGCAGGCTGTGCGGGATGGGTCGCTAGCGGCTGTTGCGCCTGCGCCTGTTGTTCGGCCCGCGCCGTCAGAGACTACGCAGCCTGCGCCTCAGCCGGTGTCGGATGCGGATAAACTGAACGCGGATCAGATCGAGGGGCAGGGCCTACGCTGAAACCCCTGCCGTGGTCATGGGGCTGTTCCTGTTTTGTGTGTAGCCAAAAGCGTTTGTTTTTGGCAGGACAGCACCAGAATTTGCGGGCATGCCGTGGTGCCGAGCACGGTTGTGCCCGCCAACTGTCGTCTCGACAAAAGGATGTAAAATGAGCGGCTACCGGCCTTACCAGCATATAGAACGGCGGAAATCCAGGCAGATCCATGTCGGCAAGGTGGCTGTCGGTGGGGACGCCCCGATTTCCATCCAGACCATGACCAATACCTTGACCAGCGATGCGCAGGCGACGATCGAACAGATTCGCCTGGCGGAACTCGCTGGCGTGGATATCGTGCGCGTGTCCTGCCCGGACGAAGAAAGCACAGCGGCCCTCGCTGAAATTGTGCGGGAAGTGAATGTGCCGATCGTGGCGGACATCCATTTCCACTACAAGCGCGCCATTGAGGCGGCTCAGGCGGGTGCAGCCTGTCTGCGGATCAACCCCGGCAATATCGGTAGCCCCGAGCGCGTGCGCGAAGTGGTGAAAGCCGCCAAGGATTATGGCTGCTCCATCCGCATCGGGGTGAATGCCGGGTCTCTTGAAAAGCATCTGCTGGAAAAATACGGTGAACCTAATCCCGATGCGCTGGTGGAAAGCGCTCTGGAACACGCCAAGATTCTTGAAGACCACGATTTCCGTGAATTCAAGATCAGCGTGAAGGCATCGGACGTGTTCCTGGCGGTTGCCGCCTATCAGCAACTGGCTGATGCGTGTGATTACCCGCTGCATATCGGCATTACTGAGGCAGGCAGCAAGCGTGCCGGCACGGTCAAATCGTCCATCGGGCTTGGCAACCTGTTGTGGGCGGGCGTGGGTGACACCATGCGCGTCTCGCTGTCCGCCGCGCCGGAAGAGGAAGTGCTGGTCGGGTGGGACATCCTTAAATCCCTCGGCCTGCGGCATCGGGGCGTCAAGATCATTTCCTGCCCGTCCTGTGCGCGTCAGGGCTTTAACGTGATCGAGACGGTTCAGACGCTGGAAGACCGTCTGGCCCATATCAAGACCCCGCTGACCCTGTCGATCATTGGCTGCGTGGTGAATGGCCCCGGCGAAGCCCTGATGACGGATCTGGGCGTGACGGGCGGCGGTTCCGGCCGTCATATGGTGTACTCGGCAGGTAAGCAGGATCATACGGTTCCTGCTGATGACATGATCAGCCATGTCGTGGATCTGGTTGAGGCCCGTGTGGCCCAGATCGAGGCGGAAGAAGCCAAGGCCAAGCAGGACGGTCAGGCTGAGCAACTGCCGGATATGGCTTCGGCCAACTGAGCGGACACGACACCGGGCTTTCTGCCCGGCGTTGGATCAGATGACTGGCGCCGGGTTGCGCCGCGCATGGAAGTGTTTCGTGCGCGGCGCATGGCGTTTTATGGAACCATCAAGGACAACATGCAGCATTCCGTGTCTTGATGCGGAATGGCTGGAGCGAGAGCAGGGCAGGCCGGTGAGCAGCATTCAACCCGTAAGAGGAACCCACGACCTTATTGGCGAAGAACAGCGCCGGCATACGCTGGTTGTTGAAACTGCGCGCCGGATTGCGGGGGTGTACGGCTTTGATGAATGGTCCACCCCTATTTTTGAAGAAACGCGGGTTTTTTCACGCTCCCTTGGCGATACGTCGGACGTCGTGTCCAAGGAAATGTACTCGTTCAACGACCGCGATGGTGAAAGCCTTACGCTTCGGCCTGAGGGCACGGCCGCCATCTGTCGTGCGCTGGTCAGCAACGCGCTGACACAGGCCCTGCCGCAGAAGGTTTTTTATACCGGCCCGATGTTCCGGCACGAGCGGCCCCAGAAAGGGCGCTACCGGCAGTTTCATCAGATCGGAGCAGAATTGCTGGGGGCCGCCGAGCCGCTGGCCGATGCCGAAGTGATCGCCATGGGATATGCCGTGCTGTCGGCCCTTGGGGTTGCTGAGCATGTGACGCTTGAACTGAACACACTGGGCGATGCCGAAAGCCGTGACGCCTGGCGTGCCGCGCTGGTTGCCTATTTTTCGGATTACAGGGATCGGCTGTCAGAAGACAGTCTGGTGCGGTTGGAAAAGAACCCCCTGCGGATTCTGGACAGTAAAAACGAAGGCGATCGCGCGCTGGTAGCGGATGCACCGCGCATGGCGGAATTCCTGACCCCGCAGGCGCAGGATTTCTGGGATGAACTGCGCGCCAAGCTGGATGTGTTTGGCATCCGTTATAAGGTCAGTCCGGGCATCGTGCGCGGGCTGGATTACTATAACCACACGACCTTTGAGTTTGTGACGACCCGCCTTGGCGCGCAGGGCACCGTGCTGGCCGGTGGCCGGTATGATGGTCTGGTCAAGCAGATGGGCGGGCCGGATGTGCCTGCCATCGGCTGGGCGGCTGGTGTCGAACGTTTGGCCATGCTGCTGGAAACACCGCCGCAGGCTCCGCGCTCGGTGGTGATCGTGCCTGTGGGCACGCCGGATGAGCAGGCGCTGTGCGGTATTCTGCAGGCGTTGCGCGGGCAGGGTGTCAGAACGGAAATCGGCTACAAGGGCGCTTTGCGCAAGCGGATGGAGCGCGCTGCCAAGCAGAACGCCAGCCACGTGCTGTTCGTGGGGGAAGACGAACTGGCGCGCGGCCTGTTCCGGGTCAAGGACATGGAAAGCGGGCAGGAGTGCGAAGTCTCGCATCAGGCGCTCATGATGGATGCCGGGAGCGTATTTGCGTGAACGCACTGGATGAACGGCTGGACAGGATTGTCAGCCGCGCACTGGAACTGGAGGCCCTTCTGGCCGGTGGGCTGGGGGGGGAGGCCTTTACCCAGGCTTCACGCGAATATGCCGAACTTGAAGGCGTCGTAAGCCAGATTAACGCCCTGCGGGATGCGGAGCAGGAAATGGCTCAGGCCGAGCAGTTGCTGGCCGACCCGGAAATGCGTGAACTGGCGATGGCGGAACTGGAAGAGCTGAAAAGCCGCCTGCCATCGCTGCATCAGGCCGTGCGCCTGGCCCTGCTGCCGCGCGATGTGGCGGATGAGCGAAGCGCCATTCTGGAAGTCCGCCCGGCTGCCGGTGGGGACGAAGCCGCCCTGTTTGCGGCAGAACTGTTCGATCTTTATCGCCGTTACGCCGAGCTGAAAGGCTGGCGCTTTACGGTCATGGATTATGATGAAAGCGAACTCGGCGGCCTGCGCTGCGGTATTGCTGAAATCAATGGCCGGGGGGTGTTCGCCAGATTCAAATATGAATCCGGTGTGCATCGTGTGCAGCGCGTGCCCGCTACGGAAAGCCAGGGCCGTATCCATACTTCCACCGTGACTGTTGCGGTTCTGCCTGAAGCGGAAGAAGTTGATGTCAACATCAATGACTCTGATCTGCGGATTGATGTCTTCCGGGCATCGGGCGCGGGGGGGCAGCACGTTAATAAAACCGAAAGTGCGGTGCGAATCACCCATATGCCCAGTGGCATTGTCGTGTCCATGCAGGAAGAAAAAAGCCAGCATAAGAACCGCGCCAAGGCGATGAAAATCCTGCGCGCCCGGCTGTATGAACGCGAGCGCGAGCAGGCTCATGCCAACCGTGCGGCTGACCGCCGGTCTCAGGTTGGAACGGGTGATCGTTCCGAGCGGATCAGGACCTACAATTTCCCGCAAGGGCGGGTGACGGATCACCGGATCAATCTGACGGCCTACAAGATTGAACGCGTCATGCTGGGCGAGATTGATGAATTTGTGGATGCGCTGACACAGGATGAGCAGGCGGCCCTGCTGGCGGCTGAAGGCCTGTAAGTCTGCGCGGCACTACAAGGCCGGTAGAAACGGCTTTGTAGTGTCTAGCTGATGGGGGCTGCGCAGGCCTCGGACTGTCCGGGCCGGTGTTCAGCCGTTTCGGGGGAGTCCGGATCAAGCAGGTAAAAATCTGTAAAGCCGTTTGAACCGAGGGCATAAAAGTGATGGCCATCGGGTTTGTGCAGTACGCCATCGCTACTGACCTCATGGGTCTCTACACGGCCTTCAGGGGTGCGGATGGTGATTTCTCCGCACAATGTATAGGAATGCTCAGTACGTCCGGTGGGGGTTGCCACACGTACTGTTTTGGCCCGGTTCGTGTCATCCAGCTTGATGGTGCTGACAAGCCGGCCATCCAGATAGATGCGTGAAACCTCGGATATTTCCGTATCGGCCTTTTCATCGGTTACGGAAAACTCACCCGCATGTGCCATGGTGGGGAGCAGGGCAAAAAAGGCGACCGCACAGGCCGCTGTACGGACTGTAAAATTTGGCCTGATGGAAACAGGCCCAGATGGGCTTGGAGCATAAGAACGTGACATTTGCGGATCATAACCGGGGACGTGCGCCAATAGAACAGCTTTTACGTCAGGCTACGCACACTCTGGCAGAAGCAGGCATAGAAAACCCGAGGCGCGAGGCTAGACTGCTTTTGCAGCATGTCCTTGGGCTTTCGCCGGAGCAGATGCTTGCGCTTTCGCCTCGCAGTGCTGTCGAGCCGGTGGGCTATCTGGAGGTTGTGGCCCGGCGCGCGCGGCATGAACCTTTTGCCTATATTACCGGGCAGAAAGGGTTCTGGACGCTGGATCTCGCGGTTTCGCCAGCCAGTCTTGTACCCCGGGGCGATACGGAAACGCTTGTGTCCTGCGTGCTGGACCATATGCCGGACAGGGAGGCGCCGCTATCGGTGCTGGATCTGGGCACGGGAACGGGCTGTATTCTGCTGGCGGTGCTGAGTGAATACCCGCAGGCCTGGGGGGTGGGAGTGGATATTAACCCGCAGGCGGCGGCTCTTGCCGCAGGCAATGCGGTGCGGTGCGGGCTGGCCGGGCGAGCCGCTTTCATGGCTGGAAGCTGGATGGCGGCATTGGTGCCGGAGGCGCGCTTCGATCTGGTTCTGAGCAACCCGCCGTATATTCCCAGCCATGATCTGGCTGAACTCATGCCCGAAGTGCGTCATCATGAACCTGTACGTGCGCTTGATGGAGGACGTGATGGGCTCGATGCCTATCGCCTGCTTTGCGCCGATCTTCCCGCGCGTCTGAAGCCCGGCGGGGTGGGGGTATTTGAAATCGGGATCGGGCAGGAGGCCGCCCTTCGGGCGCTGGCGGCTGAAAATAACCTTGATGTGACCGAGGTGCGGGCTGATTTCGAAGGCATAGCCCGTGCGGTGGTCATGCGTCTTCGGCCGATATGAAAAAAGCGGTTGGCTTTAAGGCGTGTGGTTGATAATGTCACAAGGCTTGGTCAGAAGGCCATCGGTGGGTTGTTGTAACCCCGTTGGGCCGAACAAGCGGTAAGGGCCTTTATATCTGGCAATGACCATGTCGCTGCCTATTCGAAGTGCCCCTCCAGAAAAACAATTTGGACCTTCATTCAGGAACTGGCCCGGCTGGAACGGACCGCTCCCATGTAAAGTGCCATGAACAGGAAAGCGCTGTGGTAAGCCCATGAATGTAAAGCGGATGCGGACCAGACATCATCGTTCTGGCGGGAGCAATGGAGCGTCCAGGCAGTTGAACGGCCAGATTCCGATGAACCGGAACCACGTCTTTGACAGCCATGGCCCTGACGTAAGAGTGAGGGGCACCGCCCAGCAGCTTTTCGAAAAATATCTCCAGCTTGGCCGCGATGCGACTGGCTCTGGTGACAGGGTGGCGGCTGAAGCCTACTTCCAACATGCCGAACATTATTTTCGTATCATGAATGCCATGGCGCAGGCCGCGCAGCAGAGCCAGATCGAGCGGGCTGAGCGTCAGGCCAGCCGCCAGCAGCGCGGCCAGAACAACGTAGCGGAAGACGGGGAAGATAAAGCTTCTGAAGCCGAGGCGGAAGAAGAAGCCGAAGTCAGGGATCTGGCTATGGAGCCGCAGCCCGAGCTGTCAGAGGGCTGAGCAGACTTAGACTCTTCCCGTGTCAGGGTCTGTTTAAGGCTGATGGCATGGGAAGGCCGCTTTTACAGCGATAGGCAGAGCCTATGACGCGCAAAGACGCACGGCTGTTGCCGTGGTGTCTTTGAAAAAAACCATGTTTTCATGAAGAAAAACTGGTAGCGGCGGAAGGATTTGAACCTCCGACCAAGGGATTATGATTCCCCTGCTCTACCACTGAGCTACGCCGCCATCGTTTGGTGGGGCTGATCTACCGTGTCCCGGCATGGGCGTCAACCCATTTTTGTGGTTTTTGTTCCAGTGCGTTTTTTTTATTTCTCGTGGTGGATCATGCGGTTACCGCTGATCATGCTTAAGGGCCGAGACTGCCGGACCCGAAGATGTAATCGCTGACCTGCTGCTCCAGGCTTGTGGGTTCCTGTGTGTGGGTCAGCAGGCTGCCGGGCTTAGCGTAAGTGCTGTCATGCCCCGGTTCGATCATGAGCGCGTTTTCTGACGCCAGCGTGGCGCTGCCGATGCTTAGTGTGCTGTCCTGGGGCAAACGCAGAGATGACGTCAGCCTAAAGCGCACGATTGCCATCTGGTTCGCGGGGTCCAGGGTGACGGACGATACCCGCCCAACCCGTACGCCTGCCAGATCGACATCAGCGCCACGGCCTAGCCCGTTTGCCGAGACAAACCGGGCGGACAATTCATAGCTATCGCCGCCTGGGGCTTTCTGTGTTTCCAGTGCGTAGGTGGCAAAACCCGCGGTAGCCAGCAAAACCGATCCGCTGAAAATCCATGCGCTCATGCGGTTCTGCCTCATTATATTTTTACCTTCTTTCATGGCTACCTATTCCCGGCGTATCGTCAGGCAGGACGAAAACCTTGCAGCCATCGGGGGCATGGTGCAAGGACATCATAAGAAAAGAACAATGGGGATATCGGCGCATATGTCGTACGTGCAGGCATTTATCATGGCGTTGCTGCAAGGCGCGACAGAGCTTTTCCCGGTTAGCAGTTTGGGACATGCGGTTATTTTGCCCGCCCTTCTGCATTGGAATTATGACCTGCACGATCCGACGTTCCTGCCTTTTCTGGTTATGTTGCATCTGGGAACGTCCTTCGCTCTGGTGGCGTTTTTCTTTACGGACTGGCGCGTGCTGTTTCTGGGCGCGATCGGTCGGGACGGACAGCGCATCCAGCTTGAAAGCCTGCATATTTTCTGGCTGCTGATTGTCGCGACCATTCCGGCCGTTGTAGTGGGGGGCCTGTTTGAGCACCTGCTCCGCTCGTTTTTCGGTTCTGCTTCGTCGGCGGCGGTGTTCCTGTTTCTGAATGGAATTGTTCTGCTGCTGACCGAAAGACTGCGCAGCAGTGTCGTTACGCGCGAGGTACGTTGCATCGCCGGACTGACCTCACGCGATGCGTTTGTTATTGGACTGTTTCAGTGTCTGGCGTTCTTTCCTGGCCTGTCCCGTTCAGGGGCAACAATGTGTGGCGGCCTCCTGCGTGGGCTGCATCATGATGCAGCCGCGCGCTTTTCTTTTCTTATGGCTCAGCCTGTCATCTTTGCCGCTACGGTACGCGAGGGCTTCAAGCTGTGGCACGCACCGCCAGACCCCACGCAGATTCATGTTGCCATCATGGCGGCGGTCGTTGCCGGAGTGACGGCATTTGCCAGTACGGCGTTTCTCATGCGCTATTTCCACAGTCATGACCGCTGGGCCATGACACCCTTTGCCCTGTACTGCATGGCCCTCGGAGGCGGTGCGTTTCTGACCTTGCACTTCGCGGGGTGATGCGGGTGGAAAGGGCGGCCGGGCCGTCTGCGCATCGCCGCAAACGGCTTGAGTATGCGGCGCGCGAGAGCGCGGCCGGGTCTCTGCGCAGAACGCTGGGGCCGATGCACCTGATCTTACTTGGTGTCGGTTCGACAGTAGGGGCGGGTATCTATGTCATGACCGGTGTGGCAGCGGCCGACTATGCCGGGCCTGCCGTGCTGCTTTCGTTCATGCTGGCCGGGGTGGCGTGCCTTTTTACGGCCCTGTCCTATGCTGAGCTTGCCTCTCTTATGCCTGTGGCCGGGTCGGCCTATACATACGCCTATGTTTCTCTGGGAGAGGGCTGCGCCTGGGCGGTGGGGTGGCTCCTTCTGCTTGAATACGGCATATCCTGCGCCGGGGTGGCCTCGGGGCTGTCGGGCTATCTTGTCAGCCTGCTGCATGATTTCGGTGTGCTGGTGCCGCAGGCTCTGAGCACAACAACAATACAGGTTGTGGACAGCACCGTTTCCGAGGCGGTGCATGTCGGGCTGAGGCTGGATCTGCCGGGGGCGGCGTCCATTCTTCTTGTAACCTGTGTGCTGCTGGTGGGCGTGCGCGAATCCTTTCGCATCAATGCCGCTATTGTGGTGCTCAAGGTCGGGGTTTTGCTCCTGTTCGTGGGGGTCGGCGTGTGGTTTGTCCGGCCTGCTTTATGGACTCCCTTCATCCCAGCTTATGAAGGCGGGCTGCACTACGGCGTGCCGGGCATTTTCCGCGCGGCATCGCTGATTTTTTTTGCCTATGTTGGGTTTGAAGCCGTGTCCACGGCAGCGGGTGAGGCCCGTAACCCCCGGCGTGACGTGCCTCTGGGTATTGTGGGGGCGCTGGTTGTCTGCACGGCACTTTACATGGCCGTTGCGGCGGTATTGATCGGGGTGGTGCCGTGGCGCGGTCTGGGCGTGGCAGACCCGCTGGCCGTGGCGGTAGGGCTCATGGGTCAGCCCTGGCTTGCCCTGTGTGTCAAGCTGGGGGCGGTTATCGGGCTATGTTCGGTCTTGCTGGGACTTCTGTACGCTCAGAGCCGTATTTTCTATACGATGGCGGAAGATGGCCTGCTTTCCGCATTGTTCAGCCACCTGCACCCGCGTTTTTTGACCCCATGGCGAGGCACGCTGGTGCTGGGCGTGGGGGTTGCTTTGGCGACAGCAGTGCTGCCGGTTGAAATGATTGGCGATCTGGTGAGCCTTGGCACTGCCATGGCTTTCATGGTGGTGTGTCTGACCGTGATCTGGCTGCGCAATGCCGAACCTGATCTGCCGCGTGTCTTTCGTGTGCCGCTGGGCGGTTTTCGGATACGGGGTGTCTGGATTGGCTATGTGCCGTTGCTCGGCGTGTTGTTCTGTCTTGTCATGATCGTCCCGCTTGGGGCCGATATGGCGCTGGCACTATACGGGGGTAATCCACTGCCGGTTGCGCTTCTGGCAGGATATGGGCTGGCGGGCTTGGCGTTCTATCGGGTTTATGGACGGCATCACTCGCGCATGGGGCGGGCGGTTTCCGGCCCGCGCTGACCAGGCACCACCAAGGTTAGACTAATCATTGGGCGGGTAGGACGCCAGAAGCCGTTTCTGCCTGCGCCACAGACGGATGCCGTACCACAGATTGGTGGGGCGCCAGCCTTGGGCGACCTTGCTTGCGCCAATGCGGAAACTTTCGCCGTAGTGATGGAACTGTGCGGCGTAGGCCTCCCGGAGCGTGGTGCGCGAATCCCATATATGGGTTGCTTCGGAGCCGACGCCGTTGATTTCGATGATTTCGAAATCCTGCCCGGCCCGCAGGGCCTCGCGTGAGCGGAATTTCACGTCGATCCGCCCGAAATGGAAGTCAGGAATATCCTGCATGATAGCGTCGATGCGCGCGGTCAGCTCAGGGGTGATGTCCTCTCCGCCATTGCGGAAGATCGCGCCCTTGCAGTGGTTGCCGGTAAAGAGCAGTTCCAGCCGTTCTCCTTCGGGCAGGACGGTGTGTAGCCGATCTTTCAGGCGTTTTTCGTACAGTTCCGGCAGGCGGGCGGCACGATTGTCCTGCCGCAGAAGGTCAAGCACCGTGTCCCGGCCATTGCCGATAACGGCGGGGATGTCCTTGTAGGTCAGGGACGAAATGTGGCCCTGTGGATTGTCAGGGTGACGGATGTAGAACAACCCGGCTTCGTGCGGCCATACGATAAGCCGCTGGATGACGAGATCGATCCCGCGGGGAAAAGCCGCCAGCGTTTTTTCCAGATCGGCCGGGGTGCGGACAAGGCGCACGCCGGTGCCGTTGCAGCCGATATCGGGCTTGACCACCACGGGCAGTTCAAGCCCTCTAGCCTTGATAGCGGCCAGCGCGCGGGCCATGTCGTCCTTGCCGGTAGTCAGGGTGGTGTAGGGGGCAATCCAGTCTGTTGCGTATGTGCCCGCCATGTCCAAAATGCTGCTTTTGCTTTCTCCGCAGAGCCCGCCGGTGACAATACGCGGGTTGGCGGCCGTCGGCACGGTCAGGCTGCGGTATTTCAGCCCAAGCAGGAACCAGTACAGCACTACCGGGGTGTAAAAAATCCAGCCGGGCCAGAATTCGAACAGGGAGAGCGGATTGGCCGCTTTGGCTGAAGCGTTCTCGGTCATGGAGTGTGGTTTTTCCTGATGCGGGCGGCAACCCGCCCCGAAAGGATCATGATTGCCGCAAAGCCAACAATGCCGGCCCAGCGCCATGCGCCCAGATGCGCCAGTAGAAAAGCGCCTATTTTCAAGGCGAGAAAAAACAGCCCTGTTGTCCAGAGCAGTGTGGCCAGCGCGGTTGCCAACGTGAAAGTTTGCAGCCCCGCGCGAAAAAAACCACATGCCGTATAAAGCGGCAGACGTGTGCCGGGAATGAAACGGCTGACAAAGACCGCCCGGAACAGGTTGCGGCTGAGCCATTGTCGTTGATGGCTGATACCCGGCATGTCGATCCAGCGCCGGGCCGGGGGCCAGCAGGCAGCTAGAGCCCCAAGGCCGTACAGCCCGACATCGCCCAGAACGATTCCTGAATAAAGAGCCACCAGCGCCGTAGGCAGGGATACGACATGGAGTTGAACCTGTATGGCGGTAATCAGCGTTGCGGCATCTTCCAGCACAAAAGTTGCCAGAATGATGATGACAACCTGCACGAAAGGGCTCGCGGCTGTCATGTGAAGGACATGCTCAAGCAAGGAACCCCGGCTCTCCTCTCCTGTTGCGCGGTTTTTGCCCGGCTGGAGTGCAGGGCAGGACGAAACCGTGTGCAGGTGGCGCGCAAGCGGGTGTCCTGTCAAGCTGGAGAACGGTTGCGACGATAAGGGAAAAGAGAGTGGATGAACGTGCGGGCTGGATGCTAGACGGAGAAGCGTCGGTCATGGCACAGGCGGCAGCGCGGCTGTCGGGACGAGGGGACTATGGATAGAAGAACTCTACTTGTTCGTGGGCTGGCTGCTACGGTTTTGACAGGACTTTCAGAGGTGCCGCTACGCCAGGCCTGGGGCCGATCGGCGGACTATGCCGCCTTTCTGGCGGGTGTAAGGCATGAGGCGCTGGGGCAGGGGCTTCCGGCGGGAGTGGTGGATCAGGCGTTGTCCTTGTGTGAAAGTCCCAATGCCGCTGTGATCAAGGCAGACCGGCATCAGCCCGAACAGGTTCTGACATGGGCGCAGTACAAGGACAGGGTGTTAACAGAAGCAAAGCTGTCCGATGGTTTGCAGGCCATGACGGAACATGGTGAGCAGATTAGTCAGATTGGCGGACAATATAAGGTCAGCCGAGGCGTTATTGCCGGAATCTGGGGGCTTGAATCCGCCTACGGCACCCGTATGGGCAAGTTTTCCGTCATCGATGCGCTGGCCACGCTAGCCTATGAAGGGCGGCGAGCCGCGTTTTTCAGGGGTGAGCTCTTAAAGGCGCTCCATATTCTGGCTCAGGAAGGCATGGAGCCGCGCGCCATGATGGGTAGCTACGCGGGCGCGATGGGGCAGCCTCAGTTCATGCCCAGTGCTTACGAGCGTTTCGCGGTCAGCTACCCGGAAGGGGGGCGGCCGGATATCTGGCGAAATCAGGGGGACGTGTTTGCTTCCATCGCCAATTACCTGGCGCGAAGCGGTTGGCAGGAGGGCGGGATATGGGGCGAAGCGGTGATTGTGCCTGATTCCATCCCGCAGGCCCTTTTGGGACGGAGTCACGTCAGGCCAATCTCATGGTGGGTGCGGCAGGGCGTGCGTCCCCGTGCTGGACGCTTTGCCGATACCTCGGCTGACAGCGCGGCCATGGGGGCGATTATCCGCCCGGACGGGCAGGGTGGAGAAGCATTTGTCGTTTACCATAATTTCAATGTAATACGCCGCTACAATGCTTCAGATTTCTACGCACTGGCGGTTGGTACATTGGGTGATGCGATAACGTGAAAAAAGCGGTTCTATGTACAGCGCTGTTTCTGGCAGCCTGCGGGCGCGCGCCACAGGCGACACCTGATCCGCATTATGTAGCAGGCGCTCCATGGCAGGCGGATGGGCGATGGTTCTACCCGCGTGAGGATTTTGCGTGGCAGGGCAGTGGCCTTGCCGTGCGTGACCATGGTCGAAACGGTGAACTGACAGCCGATGGTGAAGTGCGCGACCGCACCGCTATGACCGGCGCTCACCAGACATTGCAACTTCCCGCTATCGTGAGCGTAATCAACCTTGAAAACGGGCGTGAAGTAGTAGTCCGGCTGAACGATCGCGGCCCGGCGCAGGCGGGGCGTATGCTGTCGCTTTCAGCCCGCGCTGCGGATCTGCTGGGGATGGGGGATGGCCCGGCCCGTGTGCGCGTTGTTGAGCACGAAGCGGAAAGCCGCAGGCTGGCGGAAACTATGCCCGGCGCGCCCACACTTGAAATCAGCACGGCCCCGCGTGAGGGTGTTATGCAGACAGATCTGGGCGGGAAGGGTAGCTCCACCGTGGGCGGCGCGGCGGTTCAGGCCGGTGATTCCGCAACACCAAAGGCTGGTCAGGCGTTGTCTGCTCTGCCCGCTGAAGTGCGGCAGGGCATGGCTGCGCCGGGTATGCTCTGGGTAGAAATCATGGATCTGACATCGCATTACGGTGCCATCGTTCAGGCCGCGCGGTCAGGAGCGGTTGTACGCCCCGATCTGACTGCCGGGCATGGCATGATGTGGGCGGTGCGCTACGGCCCGTTTACAACTATACAGGACGCGGATTCAGCGCTGAGACGAGCACTGGCCGCCGGACTGACTGGCTCTCATATCATCGTCGAATAGGAAAATATGTTGCAGACCCGACGGTTCTTACTCGCAGGGGGCGCGGCCCTTTTTTGTGGCGGTGTTTCGAGCAGCCTTGTGGCGGATGCCTGGGGCAGGACGCATAAACGGGCGGCTGCTGCCGCAACGCCAGCGGTGGCCGATGCCCCGCCGGCCGCACCGGCCACAACGCCAGTCGGTCCGGTCGAGACCTCCGCGCGCTGGGCCTGCATTCTTGATTATGGCAGTGGTGCTCCCCTGTTGGAAAAAAATGCCGATGAACGTATGCCGCCTTCATCACTGACCAAGATGATGACGGCCTATGTCACATTCGGCATGTTGCGCTTGGGCCGCCTGAAGCTTGATCAGGCATTGCCTGTGAGCGAGCGCGCCTGGCGGATGCAGGGCTCCAAAATGTTCGTTCCGCTGGGGCAGAGCGTCTCCGTGCAGGATCTCATTCAGGGTATGGTGATCCAGTCTGGCAATGATGCGTGCATTGTTCTGGCGGAGGGCATTGCCAGTTCGGAGGAGCAGTTTGTCGCGCTGATGAACGAAACCGCCTCCCGTCTGGGTCTGAGCAATTCCCATTTCATGAACGCGACCGGGTGGCCTGCCGACGGACATTACATGTCAGCGCGCGATGTGGCGTATCTCGCACTGCGGCTAATTCATGATTTCCCTGAGTACTACCACTTCTTTTCCGAAAAAGAGTTTTTCTACAACAACATCCGTCAGGAAAACCGCAACAGCCTTGTCGTGAAAGGTTTGGCGGATGGGCTGAAGACCGGTCACACCGATGCGGGTGGCTTCGGGCTGTGTGCCTCTTCCGAGCGTGAGGGCAGGCGCGTCGTTGTAGCGATTAACGGTCTTTCGTCCTCTGGCGAGCGTGGGCGCGAGGGTGAACGCCTCATGGGCTGGGCTTTCGCCAATTTCGAGACCGCGTGGGTCGTCCGCAAAGGTGAAGTAGTGGAACAGGCGCCGGTGTGGATGGGCACTGAGCGCACCGTAGCGCTTGTTGCGGCCCAGGACATGAAGGTGCTGCTGCCGCATGGCTGGCGCAACGGCACACAGCTCGCGCTTGACTATAATGCCCCCTTGGTCGCGCCCATTACGCAGGGACAGGTCGTGGGACATATTACGGTCTCGCTACCGGGAGGGAAGCAGGCGCAGGTGCCGGTTGAGGCCGCCAGTTCCGTGGCAGCTCTTGGCATTCTCGGGCGTGCTGCGCGCAGGCTGCATCTGTAACGGGTATGCGTAAGGGAGCCTTTATCACACTGGAGGGGGGCGAGGGGGCCGGTAAGTCCACCCAGTTGCGGCTGGTAGGCGAAGCTTTGCGCGTGCTCGGGCATGACGTGCTGATTACGCGCGAGCCGGGCGGCTCTCCGGGGGCAGAGGACCTACGCCAGCTCCTGCTGTTCGGTAACAATCCGCTTTCTCTCCGTGCAGAAATTCTGGCGCATTTTGCGGCGCGTTACGATCATGTGGATCATGTGATCCTGCCCGCGCTCCAGGCAGGGCGGATCGTGCTGTGTGATCGTTTTACCGATTCTACGCTGGCCTATCAGGGCTACGGTCGGGCAGGGGGGAATGCTGACATCCTACGCCTGATCCATAGCCTGACCGACATGCTGGCTCTTACTCCGGATAGAACCTTTCTGCTTGACGTGCCCCGCGATGTGGCGCGCGAGCGGCTTGCTGCCCGCGCTGGCCAACCTGACCGGTACGAGCAGGCGGATGAGGAATTCCATGCCAGAGTGGCGGAGGGTTTTGCAGCCGTGGCGCTCCATGGGCCCGACCGAGTCAGGAGACTGAACACAGCGCAGGAAGAGGCCGCGCAGATCAGCCACCGGATTGTGGAGGACATTCTGGCGCTGGTCTCTCAGGCGTGAGGCCGGACATGGGGGAGACAGCCACCATGATAGGTCCTCGCCTTGCTTCGCTGGCGCTACAGGGGCATGAGGCGGGGCTTGATGTTTTCAGTCAGGCACTGGAGCGTGGGTGCGTGCCCCACGCCTGGCTGATTACCGGCCCGCCCGGTATCGGCAAGGCGACCTTTGCTTTTGCCCTCGGGCGTCTGCTGCTGGGCGCCACACAGGCGGACAGCCCGGCGGGGCGGCGCGTTTCAGCCGCCACCCATGCGGACCTGCTGGTGGTTGAGCGTGGCTTTGATGAAAAACGTCAGCGCTATCGTTCAGAGATCGTGGCGGACGACGTACGGCCTATCAATGCGTTTTTGCGGCGTACGGCGGCAGAAGGCGGGTGGCGCGTCGTTATCGTCGATGGTGCGGAATGGATGAACCGTAGTGCGGCAAATGCGGTTCTGAAAATACTGGAAGAGCCTCCACCTGCCACTATTCTGCTGCTGACGAGCTCCGCCCCTGGCCGCCTGCTTCCGACGATCCGCAGCCGGTGCCGCAAGCTGGCGCTGGAGCCGCTCGATGCTCGTGCCATGCAGACGGTGCTGCGCAGTGTGGCCCCCGATGCCGACCCCGCCGAACTGGAACGCGTGACAGCACTGGCGCATGGCGCCCCTGGCCGTGCCCTTGCCCTTCTGGCGGATGCGCATGGTGAAATCGCGCGCTGTGTCGAGCGTGTGTGTGAAGGTGTGAGCGCGCTGGACGGTTATGAAGTCGCGGAAACTGTTCTGCGCAAGGAATATGGTTTCGATCTGTTTTTCAGCCTGTTATCAGATCGGCTTCAGGCAGCAGCCAGGCAGGCTGCTCTGAGTGGAAGCGCTCATGGTCTTGCCAGTGCGCGTGCATGGGAGACCCTTGTACGCCTATATGGTGAAACGGAGCGTTTCAACCTGGATAAACAGGAAGCCCTACTCGAAGCCATGACGATTGCGAGCCAAGTATGACCCGTCGTTTCTACGTCACTACTCCCATCTATTATGTAAACGGTGCGCCGCATATCGGGCACGCTTACACATCCATCGCGGCGGATGTCATGGCGCGGTTCCATCGTCTGGCCGGTCATGATGTGTTTTTTCTGACCGGCACGGACGAGCACGGTCAGAAGGTGGAGCAGGCCGCACAGGCGGCAGGGGTTGAACCGCAGGTTTTTGTTGACCGGATTGCCGCTGATTTCCGCGACATGGCCGACGCCATGGCTATTTCGTATGACGACTTCATTCGTACTACGGAACCGCGTCACGTGGCCGGGGCGCAGGCCCTGTGGGAACGGGTTGCGCAGAACGACGCCATCTATCTGGGGGCGTATGAAGGTTGGTACGCTCTTCGAGATGAATGTTTCTACGGTGAAGACGAACTGACCACAGGCCCAGATGGGCAGAAGCTCGCACCCACCGGGGCTCCGGTGGAGTGGGTCAAGGAGCCGTCCTATTTCTTCCGTCTTTCCGCGTTTCAGGACCGACTGCTTGAACTGTACGAACAGTGCCCGGAATTTCTGGGGCCGCACGGCGCGCGGAACGAGATCATCAGCTTTGTCCGTCAGGGGCTGCGTGACCTGTCGATCAGCCGCACCAGCTTTAAATGGGGTATTCCCGTGCCGGGGGATGAAGCACACGTCATGTATGTGTGGTTTGACGCGCTGGCGAACTACCTGAGCGCCTTGGGTTTTCCCGATACGAACAGTGCCCGCGCGGCCTACTGGCCCGCTGATCTGCACCTTGTGGGCAAGGATATCGCGCGCTTTCACGCCATTTACTGGCCAGCCTTCCTCATGGCTGCGGGAATTGACGTGCCGCGCCGGATTTTTGCCAATGGCTGGTGGACGATCGAAGGCCAGAAAATGAGCAAGTCGATCGGCAATGTCATCGACCCGCGTGATCTTGTCCGTGAGTTTGGCCTTGATGCGGTGCGCTTTTTCCTGTTGCGTGAAGTGCCGTTCGGAGGGGATAGCGATCTGTCCCGCAAGGCGCTGATCACCCGCAACAATGTCGAACTGGCCAATGATCTGGGGAACCTCGCACAGCGCACGCTCTCGCTGGTGGCCAAAAATTGCGAGGGCACAATCCCCGAGCGGGGCGAGCCCAGCGTTGAAGATACGCAGCTTCTGGGGCAGGTGGCCATTCTGCCGCAACTCATGGCCGTGCAGATGGAGCGTTGTGCCCTGACAGACGCGTTGGAAGATGTCTGGAAGGTCATTCGCGCGTGCAATGCCTATATCGATCATCAGGCGCCTTGGGCTCTGCGCAAGACCGACACCATACGTATGGCAAGTGTGTTGCGGGTACTACTGGACGCGCTGCGGGGGATCGCCACGGTTCTGCAACCTTTTATGCCCCAGACCATGGAGCGTATGCTCGACCAGCTTGCCGTGCAGCCTGACGAGCGCAACCTTGCTGCACTGGAAACACCCCTGCCTGCCGGGCGCTCGCTACCAGCCCCACAGGGGTTGTTCCCGCGTTATGTCGAGCCGGAAGCAACGGTATGAGCGGAGCCGTGACGGGGGCCGGTATAGGCAGGCTGATTGATACGCACTGCCATCTCGATCATTTTTCCGATGAGGAACTGCCTGCCCTGCTGGATGAGGCAGGGCAGATGGGGCTTTCTGGTCTGGTGACAATCGGCACGCGCCTGTCACGCGCCGGAGAGCAGTTTGCCCTTGCGGGATATGACCGGCCGGACCTACGTGTGTGGTGCACGATTGGCACTCATCCAGACCACGTGGACGAGGAGGCCCTGCCGTCGGCCGAGCAGATTGCCACCATGGCCGACAGGCCAGAGGTAATCGGCATTGGTGAGACCGGGCTGGATTATTTCCATGGTGAGGACGCTATTCGTCCGGTGCAGCAGGAGAGTTTTCGCCGCCATATCGCGGCGGCACGTCTGCTGGATGTGCCTGTAATCATTCATGCCCGTCAGGCGGATGATGATGTGGCGGCAGTGCTGGAGGACGAGTACGCTCAAGGCGCATTCCCGATTCTGCTGCATTGCTTCGCATCGGGGCCGGAACTGGCGCGGCGGGTGCTGGCGTTGGGTGGCTACATCAGTTTCTCGGGTATCGCGACATTCCCCAAATGCGATGAAATCCGTGCGGTTGCGCAGAGCGTGCCGGATGACCGGATTGTCGTGGAAACGGACTCCCCTTATCTGGCGCCCGTGCCAAAGCGTGGCAAACGCAACCAGCCTGCATGGGTGGCTTATACGGCCGAACGTCTGGCGCAGGAACGCTCCATGGACAAGGCCGCCTTTGCTGACCTGACATCGGCTAACTTCTTCCGCCTGTTCCGCAAGGCGGTCTAGGGCGCGGCGCGGGAGACGGGCATGAAGGTGGTTGTTCTGGGGTGCGGCGGTTCGTCTGGCGTGCCCATGGTGGGGGGGCAGGACGGCGGAGGGGACTGGGGAGAGTGCGACCCCAAAGAGCCCCGCAATGTACGAACCCGCTCCTCCGTTCTGTTGCAGATGGACAATGGTGAGGCTGTGCTGATCGACACCGGGCCGGACCTGCGCGCGCAGCTTCTGGCCCAGCGTATAAGCCGCTTTCAGTCCATTATCTATACCCACGGCCATTCCGACCATGTTGATGGCGTTAACGAGGTGCGAGCCGTCAACAGGGTCATAGGGCAGCCTGTTCAGGCGTATGGTACGGCGGGCGTGCTGGCGGAAATCGAGCAACGCTTCAGTTTCGTGTTCAAACCCTGGACACCTCCGGGCTTTTTCCGCGCCGTTTTGGAAGCCAACCCTATCGAGATCGGGCAGGAAATCACGATAGGTAGCTACGCCTTCACCTTTATCGACCAGCACCATGGCTATGCCGGTTCCATGGGCGTGCGTTGTGGAGATTTCGCCTACAGCACGGATGTTGTGGAACTGCCTGAACAGAGCCTGCGCGCGCTTGAAGGCGTGGATACCTGGGTTGTGGACTGCTTCCAGCTCACCCCCCATGTGGCCCATGCCTGGCTTGATCGGGTTCTGGAATGGTGTGAACGGATCAGGCCACGGCGCACGATTTTGACCCATATGGGGGCGGCAATGGACTGGTCTATGCTCTGCGCGACCCTGCCTGACGGCGTGGAGCCCGCCTATGACGGGCTGAGCTTCCACCTGCCAGATCCGCCCCGCAGGCGATTGGCTAGTCCGTAAGCTAGCCTTCTCCGGGATTAGCCGGAGCTTCTCTCCTGTAGAAAGAGGGGCCTAGCGGCTCATCAGAACGGTCAGATCAGCGTGTTCGAGCACGTAGCGCGTCACACCACCAAGAATAAGTTGACGCAGCCGCGAGTGGGAGTACGCTCCCATGGCTAGAAGGTCGGCTTTGAAATCCGAACAGGCGGCCAGCAGACCCTTTCCGACATCACGGTCTACTGGCGGAAATTCGACTGAATCCGCCTCGATCCCGTGCAACGCCAGATAGTCTAGTACGTCTCGCGCACCGGGGCCGCGGCGTTGGTAGTCTTCGCAATGCAGAACGCGTACGGCTTCCGCCTCGGCGGCCCATGCCAGTGCCCCGTGCAGCGCGGCGGAAGATTCTGCCGTGCCGTTCCAGGCAATGCACACGCGCTTTATCAGCCCTACAGGCGGTGTGCGTGGCGCCATGACCACAGGCCGACCACTGTCGAACAGTACAGCGTGCAACGTTTCGGAAGAGGAAACCTCGCGACCTGAATCCGGGTGCGGCACCAGCGTAAAGTCCGAGAGGCGGGCGTGTGCGGGAATGATCTCGCTTTCAACGCCGCGCAGCACGGTAAAGCTGACGCTGGGGAAGGGCAGTCCATTGGCCGCATGGCGCGAAACCAGCGGCACGTCCGGGTTTGCAGCCGCAAAACGCTCGAAAAGCTTGTGCACGTCATGGGCATGGCGCGAGCTTTCGTGTTCGGCCGAGCGCATCAGTTCTTCGACCATCGCTCCGGACAGGCCTTCTCCCGCAAGGGGGGCAATGTCGCGCCCGTCGGTTCTGACATGCAGGATGGCCAGATGCGCGCCGAAACGTCGTGCGAAATTGTAACCTCGTGTCAGAGCCGCCTCTCCATTGGAGATACTGGGCATGGGCAGCAGGATTTTTCGCACTTCTTTCATGGTGGCTTCCTTCATTCGGGCCTTGCACTACACCATAATACGCCTGACGCTCATCGACGTTGCGCTGGATCAATGGCCAGCCGGGTTCGCGTCCCGGCTGGGGCCGTCATGGAGGGTGAGAATGTTGGATCAGGGGTACAGGCGCGTGACCTGCCACCCTGCGTCAGAGCGTTCCCAGATGGCGCGGTCATGCAGCCTGAATCGGCGTTCCTGCCAGAACTCGAAATGCTGCGGGCCGACACGGTAGCCAGACCAGTTGGCCGGGCGTGGAATCGGGCCTTCGCCGTAACGGGACTCGGCGTCATGCAGGCGGTCTTCAAACACGCTGCGCGAACTCAGCGGGCGGGACTGGTCAGATGCAATGGCTCCCAGACGCGAGACGCGGCTACGACTCGCAAAATACGCATCGGCCTCTTCCGCACTGACGGGGCTGATACCGCCTTCGATTCGGATCTGCCGACGCAGGCCTTTCCAGTGGAAGAGCAGGGCGACATGCGGGTTGGCTGCCAGTTCCTCACCCTTGCGGCTTTCAAGGTTGGTGTAGAACACGAAACCCCGCCGGTCCGCTCCCTTGAGCAGGACGATACGGGCAGAGGGGCGGCCATCCGGGGTGGACGTGGCCAGTACCATGGCGTTCGGATCGTTGATTTCGGTTTTTTCCGCCTCCGCCATCCAGCTTTCGAAGAGCGTGAAAGGGTCTGCCTGCAGGTCGATCAGCGGCAGGTCATCGCACGGGGGAGCGGAAAGAGGCGAGGAAGTGTTCGTCATGACGTGTACTCGTCTGCTGCGGTTTGTGTCTCTTTCATACTCCCGTGAACGGTGGGTTTGAAGTATGGGTGTTGTCTTCGGGCTTGTTTCACCGTGCCGGGTGTGCGACCAACCACGGCATAATGTCTCACTGGTTTTCACTCGTACAGGCTGAGGTTATCGCATGTCTTCTTCCCACACCGTATCGCCTGCGCAGGGCACTCTGATGAAGGGCAAGAGGGGCCTGGTGATGGGCGTCGCCAATGATAAGTCCATTGCCTGGGCTATTGCGGCCGCAGTGGCGGCTCAGGGTGGAGAACTGGCGTTTACTTATCAGGGCGAAGCGTTGGGCAAGCGCGTGCAGCCGCTGGCGGACAGCATCGGGGCGAAACTGGTTCTGCCTTGCGATGTAACGGACGACGCGGCAGTGGATGCCACATTCGATATCCTTGAAAAGGAATGGGGCGGACTTGATTTCGTGGTGCACGCCATTGGCTGGGCTGACAAGCAGTACCTGCGTGGTCGCTATGTTGATACCCCGCGTGATGCGTTCCTGACCGCTATGGATATTTCCTGCTTCTCCTTCACGGCAGTGGCGCAGCGCGCGGCCCGGCTGATGAAGAATGGTGGCTCTCTGCTTACGCTGACTTATCTCGGTGCCGAGCGCGTTATGCCGCATTACAATGTGATGGGTGTAGCGAAGGCCGCTCTTGAAGCGTCCGTGCGTTATATGGCAGCGGATCTGGGGCGCGACGGCATTCGGGTCAATGCGATTTCCGCCGGGCCGATCAAGACTCTTGCCGCCAGCGGCATTGGCGATTTCCGCTATATTCTCAAGTGGAACCAGTATAACGCGCCGCTTGAGCGCAATGTGACGCTGGAGGAAGTGGGCGGGGCAGGGCTGTATATGCTTTCCGACCTGTCTTCAGGTGTGACGGGCGAAGTGCATCATGTCGATTGCGGATACCATATGGTCGGCATGAAAAACCCTTCAGCGCCTGATCTTTCTGTCGCCGCGGACTGAGGTTCGCCGTGTCTTACAATACGTTCGGGCATCTGTTCCGTGTCACCACCTGGGGCGAAAGCCACGGGCCGGCAATTGGCTGTGTCATTGACGGCTGTCCGCCACGTATTCCCCTGAGTGAGGCGGATATCCAGCCGTTTCTGGATCGTCGCAAGCCGGGTCAGTCGGCGTTCACCACGCAGCGGCGCGAAGCCGATGAAGTGCGGATCCTGTCGGGTGTCTTTGAAGGACAAACGACCGGAACCCCTATCTCCCTTCTGATTGAAAATACCGATCAGCGTTCCCGCGATTACGGGGAGATCGCTCAGACCTACAGGCCGGGTCACGCTGATCTGACCTATGATCTGAAATACGGTATCCGCGATTACCGCGGCGGTGGCCGTTCCTCCGCGCGTGAAACCGCCTGCCGGGTCGCGGCGGGGGCTGTGGCGCGTAAGGTGCTGGGCGAGGGGGTGCAGATCCGGGCTGCTCTCGTTCAGCTTGGCCCGCATGATATTGACCGCACCCGTTGGGACTGGGCCGAAGTCGAACGCAACCCGTTCTTCTCGCCTGATGCAGGGGTTGTCTCCTCGTGGGAGGCGTATCTGCATGATATCCGCAAGGCGGGGTCATCAATCGGTGCTGTGATCGAGGTCGTGGCCGAAGGTGTGCCAGCCGGTCTGGGGGCGCCAATTTATGGCAAGCTGGATGCGGACATCGCCGCGGCTCTGATGAGCATCAACGCTGTCAAAGGCGTGGAAATTGGCGATGGCTTTGCAGCGGCGGCTCTGACGGGGCCGGAAAATGCCGATGCACTGTATAGTCGGGATGGCCAGATCGTTTTCGGGGCCAATCACGCAGGCGGTATTCTGGGTGGTATCTCCAGCGGGCAGCCCGTCGTGGCACGCTTTGCGGTCAAGCCCACAAGTTCAATGCTGACCCCTGTGGATTCCATTACACGTTCCGGGCAGGAAACGCAGGTGATTACCAAGGGCCGACATGATCCGTGCGTCGGGATCAGGGCCGTGCCTGTTGGGGAGGCCATGATGGCCTGTGTACTGGCAGACCATCTGCTGCGGCATCGGGGGCAGACTGGGGGTTAACCTAACCCTCCAGCTCCGCCCTGAGCGTGATATTGGCGCGGAACAGTTTGGAAACGGGACAGCCTGCCTTGGCTTTCTCGGCAAGAGCCAGAAACTGTTCCGCTGTCGCGCCTGGCACATCGGCCTTGAGGGTTAGATCAACTTGAGTGATGCCAAACCCCGTATCTGTTTTGTCCAGATGCACGGCGGCTTCTGTGTGGATGGACTGGGCTGTCAGTCCCGCTTCCCCCAGAATCAGAGAGAGCGCCATGGAAAAGCACGCGGCGTGGGCGGCTGCTAGCAGCTCCTCCGGGTTGGAGCCAGCCTTGCCTTCAAAACGGGTGGCAAAGCCATAGGGCACAGCCTGTAGCGTGCCGCTTTCAGTAGAGATCGTACCGTGGCCTTCGCGGATGGAGCCTTTCCAGTGTGCGCTGCCATGTTTGGTGATTGTCATACTGCGTTTTCCGTATTTCTCTTACAAGCAGGTAACCCGCCTCCCGTGCAGGTTGCATTGAACCTGCGCGGGAGGCGGGTCAGATCGTATGATAACGTGCGTGAAGCGGGAGGGTTTTCAACAAACGCTGTACTCTCGTTAAGGTGAGCAGGCGCTTGATGGATATAAGCCTATACTGCGCGCAGTAATGCAGCTAGCAATGAGCCGCCGGTCCCTGTGGCTGCAAGAGCAGGAACCCGTGGCGAAAAATAAAAGCCGCCAGTCCGCCGAAAGTATCCTTGCGGGGCTGAGTGGTAATGCGGAGACCATGATGAGTTCCAACTCGACCGATATTGCCTCTTCCGTTGATGTTGTCCTGATTGGCGGTGGCGTCATGAGCGCCACACTCGGGACCATGCTTCGTCAGCTTCAGCCTGACTGGAAAATAAGCATTTACGAGCGCCTTGATAGCGTCGCGGAAGAAAGTTCAAACGCATGGAATAATGCGGGGACGGGGCATTCGGCCCTGTGTGAACTCAACTACACGCCCCAGGGTGCCGACGGTAAGGTCGATATTTCCAAGGCCGTTGCGGTGAACGAGCAGTTTCAGGTCTCGCGGCAGTTCTGGGCCTATCTGGTTGAAAACGGCGTTATTCCTCACGCGGGGGAGTTTCTGACCGCCGTGCCGCATATGAGCTTCGTGTGGGGCGAAGAGAACGTTGCTTTCCTGCGTGCGCGGCACGAGGCCTTGTCCGCGCACCCGCTGTTCTCCGGTATGGATTATTCGGAAGACCGTCAGCAAATTGCGCAGTGGGCGCCGCTGATCATGCAGAACAGGCCCAAGGGTGAGCGGATTGCCGTCACCCGTAGCCTGATGGGTACCGATGTCAATTTTGGTGCGCTCACCCGCCTGCTGTTCAGCTACCTGTCCGGTACAAAAGGCTGCGTGCTGCACACCAAGCACGATGTGCAGGATATCCGGCGTGATGAAGACGGTCAGTGGCAGATGAAAGTGCGCGACCTGCGCGAAAACACGGATCGTATCGTACGTTCGCGCTTTGTCTTTATCGGGGCGGGTGGCGCGGCCCTGACCCTGCTGCAGAAGACTGGTATTCCTCAGGCGCAGGGCGTCGGGGGCTTTCCGGTCAGCGGGCAGTTCCTGCGGTGCACCAACAAGGCGCTGATCGCCCGGCATCGTGCCAAGGTCTATGGCAAGGCTTCGGTCGGTGCGCCGCCCATGTCTGTGCCGCATCTTGATACCCGCATGATCGATGGCAAACACGCGCTGCTGTTTGGGCCGTATGCCGGGTTCTCGACCCGCTTTCTCAAGCAGGGCTCGCTGATGGATCTGCCGCTGTCCGTGCGGCCGGGCAATATCGGGCCGATGATGGCCGTGGCACGTGATAACTGGCCGCTGACAAAATATCTGATCCAGCAGGTGCTCCAGTCGCAGGAAGACCGGATCAACGCTTTGCGTGACTTTATTCCTGATGCCAAGGCCGAGGACTGGGAACTCGTCGTGGCAGGTCAACGCGTGCAGATTATCAAGCAGGACCCGCAGAAGGGGGGCGTACTTCAGTTTGGCACGGAAGTGATCGCCAGTGATGATGGTTCTGTGGCGGCGCTGCTGGGTGCATCACCAGGCGCCTCCACGGCCGCGCCGATCATGCTCAACGTCCTGCAGAAATGCTTCCCCAACAAAATGCCGGAATGGACGGACAGGCTCAAAGCCATGGTGCCTTCTTTCGGGCAGAAGCTGGCTAATAACCCGGCCCTGTGTCAGCAGCAGTTTGACCGGACGACGAAAATTCTGGGGCTTACGCTCTAGCGTTGGCGGGAAGGCGGGCTCCTTGAAGGAGCCCGCCTTTTTACTTGGGTGAGCCTGAAATCCAGACTTTCAGGGCAGGTCTGAAATACTCATATCGGCCCGTTGCCACCACGGGGTATGAGTAGATGCTGTCCGGGGAATGAAGTCTTCAGGATCACCGGAAAAGCAGACGGTGTTGGTGGGCGTTTCCTGCAACGAGAGTTCCGTGCAATGCAGGATGCCGCCCTCATTCTTCAGAAACGCGTTGATTTTGGCCATGAGCAGGCAGGCCATCAGCTCAGTTGTCGGGTCGCCGGGAGTCACGACAATGCGGCGCGCCCGCGCGGGTTCATGCGTAAGAAACCAGTCCAGTAGCGGGTCATCGTGAGCCAGTTGAAGGGCGTGGTCGAGCTTTTCATCCACAAAGCGGTGCCATGTCCCTTTGGCCTGCTGAAACGAAATAGCCATGTTGCCTTGTCCGTCGAGACGGGCAGGGGTTGTTGCTGTCAGTCGTACGGTTACAAGTTCGTTGTGGCCATGGGGCACGGCGCAGCTTTCTGATGCCCCGTGAATCAGCCGATGGCCCATGGAAAAGCGGCGGGTGAAGACAAGTTCAGGCATGGTCTGCTTTCTTGGCCTGATAGGCTTCCCACCCGGTTTGCCGCAGGTGGCAGGCAGGGCAGGTGCCGCAACCGTAGCCCCAAGGGTGCAAAACCTCGCGCTGGCCTGTGTAGCAGGTGTGGCTTTCCCGGTTGATCAGGGAGACAAGCGCCTGACCGCCGAGTTCTTCCGCCAGAAGCCAAGTTTCTGCCTTGCTTAGCCACATGAGTGGCGTGTGAATGACGTATCGGCGTTCCATGCCCAGATTGAGCGAAACCTGAAGCGACTTGATCGTGTCATCACGGCAGTCCGGGTAGCCTGAATAGTCGGTTTCGCACACACCGGTAATCAGATGCCGGATTGTGCGCCGTGCAGCCAGAGCCGCCGCGAAAGTTAGAAAAAGCAGGTTGCGGCCGGGCACGAACGTGTTGGGCAACCCGTTTTCCGTGATGGTAATTTCGGCCTCGCGGGTGAGCGCCGTCTCGGAGACCATGTGCAGTGCATCAAGTGGCAGCGTATGGTCTGCTCCCAAGCGTTCACGCCAGAGCGGGTTACAGGCTGCCATACCTTCACGCAGAACGGTGCGGCATTCCAGTTCCACCGCGTGCCGCTGGCCATAATCGAATCCCAGCGTTTCAACCCGGTTGAAACGGGCGAGTGCCCACGCCAGACAGGTCGCTGAATCCTGTCCACCGGAAAACAGGACAAGGGCAGACTCGTGTTGGTCTCTTTCTGCAAGCGGCATGACTAGGGAATTCCGGTCAGTTTATGAGTCTGCAAGGAGAGGCCCCATTGCGGGTGTTCCAGACAGTACCCGATGGCGGCCTTAAGGTTCTCGGCCTGATGCGCGCCATCCATAGGTTGCAGCCAGAACAGGCGGAAATCAAGTTGTGCGAGATCCGCCGGGTTCAGCCCCGGTTGTGGATAGACCAGTTTGAGTTCCGTCCCCTGCGTCTGGCGCAGCGGGGCACCGGCCTTCGGGCTGATGCAGAGCCAGTCGATGCCCGCAGGCGCAGACACGGTCCCATTGCTTTCAACAGCGATGTGAAAATCCAGCGCGTGCATGGCCGCAATCAGACCGGAATCGAGCTGGAGCAGGGGCTCGCCACCGGTAAACACCACCAGTTTTCGGCCATTATCTTCTGAAGTCGCGGGCCAGAAACTGTCGATCTTGCCCGCCAGTTCAGCGGCGGTTTCAAACCGTCCACCGTTAACGCCGTCGGTACCGACAAAATCAGTATCGCAAAAGCGGCACTGGGCGCTTTCACGATCCTGCTCACGGCCAGACCACAGATTGCAGCCGGTAAATCGGCAGAACACCGCAACACGGCCTGCCTGTCCTCCTTCACCCTGAAGGGTGAGGAAGATCTCCTTAACAGTATAACTCATTCTGTCCGGGGCGGGTTACAGGCCGATACCGGTCGTGTGCATGCCCAGATTTTGGAGCAGGGCGCGGTCGCGCTGAGCCTGCGGGTTGGGCGTCGTCAGCAGGCGTTCGCCATAGAAAATGGAGTTCGCGCCAGCCAGAAAGCACAGGGTTTGCGTTTCGTCCGTCATGTTTTCACGTCCGGCGGCCAATCGTACGCGGCTTTTGGGCATAGTGATGCGCGCAGCGGCGATCATCCGCACGAAATCAAGAGGACTGACCTCATCTGCCTTGGCCAGCGGCGTGCCTTCAACGCGCACAAGCAGATTGATCGGCACGCTTTCGGGGTGGGCCGGCAGGTTGGCGAGCGACGCGATCAACCCGGCGCGGTCGGTCTCACCTTCTCCCATACCGACGATGCCGCCGCAGCACACATTGATGCCGGCGTCACGCACGCTGGCAAGCGTATCGAGCCGATCCTGATAGGTGCGGGTGGAAATGATCTCGCCATAATATTCGGGAGAGGTGTCAAGGTTATGGTTATAGAAATCCAACCCCGCGTCTTTAAGACGCATGGCCTGACTGTCATCCAGCATGCCGAGGGTCACGCAGGTTTCGAGGCCCAGTTCCTTAACGCCCTCAATCATGGCGCACACGGTTTCGAGGTCGCGTTCCTTGGGGGAGCGCCAAGCTGCCCCCATGCAGAAACGGCCAGCCCCGGCAGCCTTGGCCTTGCGTGCTTCTTCCAGAACCTTCTCGACGGCCATCAGCTTTTCGGCCTTCACGCTGTCTTCGTGCACGACGCTCTGGGGGCAGTAGGCGCAGTCTTCCGGGCATCCGCCGGTCTTGATCGACAGGAGCGTGGAAATCTGGATTTCTGTCGGGTCGAACGTTGCGCGGTGGGTAGCCTGCGCGCGGAACATCAGTTCAGGAAAGGGGAGGTTCAACAGGGACTGAATTTCCGCCACACTCCAGTCGTGGCGCAGGGGCGCGGGAGCAGGGGAGTGAGCAAGGGAGGATGAACCATCAGCCATAACAGCAAACCGAACCAGAATATGAAGAAGGAACGCGAATATAGCCCGGCTGTGTGGGCAGCACCAGCATGTAATGCTGCCATGGGGTGCCGCCGGGGTCGGAATGGTGTGTGATCAACACGGTGAGCGTGCCCGCACCGGGCGATCCTGCGATGGTTGAAAACGCGGCCAATTAGCGCATAAGATATATTATGCCAACAAAAATAGACTAGCTCAGCGGCATAAACAACTTTTCAGCAGCGTTGATTTTTCGATGAAAACTCGGGTGCGATGGTGAAAATAAGAGTTGTTGAGGGATAAATATATCTGTATGGAGAGTTTAATTATTTTCATTCAATCGTTCGGAAGCGGTGTATAGGGCGTGGCCACGGTTTTTGAAAGAGACGATCAACTGCGTGCGCTTGAAGCGGTGCAGGACAACCCAGTGGCGTTGCTGCGGGCCGCGCAGGCTCAGTTTGGCGAGCGACTGGCGGTTTTGTCCTCGTTCGGTGCGGAATCTGCGCTGCTGCTGGCTCTGGTAGCTGAGGCAGATCCGTCCATGCGCGTGCTGTTCCTGAATACAGGTCGGCATTTTCCCGAAACGCTGACTTACCGACGTGATCTGGCGGCCTTTCTTGGTCTGAAAAATGTGGTCGATCTTGATCCCGACCCTGAACGTGTTGTCCAGAATGATCCGACTGGCGAACTCTGGGCGTTCGATCCTGATGCGTGCTGCGCGTTGCGCAAGGTCGAGCCCTTGCGCCTGGCTTCTTTGACTTATGATGTTATGGTAACGGGCCGCAAACGCGGTCAGGCCTCCACCCGTTCGCAGATGGACGTTGTGGAGCGCCGGGATGATGGCCAGATCAGAATCAACCCTCTGGCCTACTGGAGCGCTGAGCAGATCCAGGACGAAATGGCGCGCCGTGGCCTGCCCCCTCACCCACTTGTCCGTGAGGGGTACCTGTCCATCGGATGTGCGCCCTGCACGACGCCAGTCGGTGGCGGGGAGGATGCCCGGGGTGGTCGCTGGGCAGGGTTGAACAAGACCGAGTGCGGTATTCATGTCAGCCAGTCTTCTGGCGGGCAGAATACCTGAGTGCCCAGCGCACGTTTTTATTCTTCATGCAGCCCGAGAACGGGGTTACGGATAACTATGGATCATCTCGATCAATTGGAAGCTCAGAGCGTCTTTATTCTGAGAGAAGCCTATCGCAAGCTCAAGCCGCTGGCCATGCTGTGGTCTCTTGGCAAGGATTCGAACGTCATGGTTTGGCTGGCCAAGAAGGCGTTCCTTGGCAGGGTGCCCTTCCCCGTCATGCACGTGGATACCGGCAAGAAATTCCCTGAAATGTACGATTTCCGGGATGAATACGCCAAAAAGTGGGAGCTTGAACTGCTGCTGGGCGACTGCCCCCCGGTTGAAGAGATGGACCCCTCCCTTCCGCCCGCAGCGCGCTCGGCGGCCCGTAAAACGGCCGGTCTCGCAGCCATGATCGAGAAGCACAAGCTGCAGGGCGTGATCGCCGGTATCCGTCGTGACGAGCAGGGTACGCGCGCCAAGGAACGCGTGTTCAGCCCCCGTGGCGCCAGCCACAAGTGGGATATCCGCAACCAGCCGCCCGAATTCTGGGACCAGTATGCGACCCCGCACGAGGAAGGCATGCATATCCGTGTTCATCCGCTGCTGGCGTGGCGTGAAATTGATATCTGGCGTTATATCGAGCGCGAAGGTATTCCGCTGGTTGACCTGTATTTCTCCAAAAACGGCAAGCGTTATCGTTCGCTGGGTGATTCCGACATTACCTTCCCGGTCGAGAGCAACGCTTCCACCGTGGCCGAAGTGATCACGGAACTGGAAACGACCAAAACATCCGAACGAGCGGGCCGCGCCATGGATCATGAGTCCGAGGATGCCTTCGAACGCCTGCGTGTGGCGGGCTATCTCTGATTACGTGCCGACCGGGATTGAAGCGAATATGACCAAGAACACCACCACCACCCTGGATGCGGCGACGCCTATCGTTATCGTAGGGCATGTCGATCATGGCAAATCCACCCTGATCGGGCGCCTGCTGCATGACACGGACAACCTGCAGGAAGGCAAGGTTGCGCAGATCATTGAATCGTCCAAAAAGCGTGGTCTGAAGATCGAGTGGAGCTTTCTGCTCGACTCCCTGCAGATCGAACGCGACCAGGGCGTAACTGTTGATTCCACCCGCATCCCCTTCAATCTGGCCGGGCGTGAATACGTTATCGTGGACGCGCCGGGACACCGGCAGTTCCTGCGCAATATGATTACCGGCGCTGCCGATGCCGAAGCCGCCGTGCTGGTGGTGGATGCCTCGGAAGGCGCGCGTGAGCAGACCCGCCGCCACGCCATGCTGCTGCACCTGATTGGTATTCGCCACATCATCGTGCTGCTCAACAAGGTTGACCTGCTCGATTTCGATCAGGCCAAGATCGAAGCCGTGCAGCACGATGTAACGGACCTGCTGACCCGCCTCGACCTCAAGGCGGCGGTATTTGTGCCCGCTTCCGCCCGAGATGGCGACAACATTGCCGCCCGCTCCGAGCGTATGCCTTGGTACACTGGCTCGACCCTGACCGAAGCTCTGGTGGCCGTGCCCTCTCCCGCCTCCCGTGCGGAACTGGCTCTACGCCTGCCGGTGCAGGATGTGTACCGCTTTGGTGACAAGCGCTACGTGGCGGGCCGTATCGAGCGCGGCCGCGTCCGTGTTGGCGATACAGTGGTGATCGGCACGCAGAAAACCCCTGCCCGTATCGCGTCCATTGAAGGCTGGCATACAGCCCCGCAGGTTTCGGCTTATGCAGGACAGTCCGTTGCAGTCACGCTTGAGCCGGATGTGATCCCTGATCGCGGTGATCTGCTGCACCATCGGGAAACTGCGCCGGTTGAGGCCTCACGCGTGCGCACGCGCCTGTTCTGGCTGCGTCAGGAGCCCCTGCGCGTTGGGGAGAGCTTCCGTCTTCGTCTGGCAACGGCCGAACATGCCGTGACCGTGACCGCCATTGAATCCGTGGTGAATCTGGATGATCTGACGGAAAATCCCGGTGAGGAAGTGCCGCCCGAAGGTTTCGCGCAGATCATTCTCTCCGCATCGGAAAACATTCAGTTCGACCCCTTCGCGCCCGGCACAACCGACGGTCGTGGCGTGCTGGTGGATCGGCAGCAGCGTATTGTCGGCGGCGCGCCGCTGGTCGGTGCGGCCGAGATTGCACCGGGTGAAAAGGTCATTCACCCCAGCGCAAGCCATGTGAGCGTGCAGGATCGTGAGCAGGTCAAAGGTCACAAGGGGGCTGTCTTCTGGCTGACCGGGCTTTCTGGCGCTGGCAAGACTACGCTGGCTCGCGCGGCTGAAAACCGCCTGTTCGCTGCCGGTGTGGATGTGACGGTGCTGGACGGTGACACGCTGCGCGCCGGATTGTGCAGCGACCTGGGCTTTAGCGAAGCGGACCGTACAGAAAACGTACGCCGTGCCGCCGAGGTGGCGTGTATCCTGCGTGATGCCGGGCAGGTCGTTCTGGTAACGCTGATTTCGCCCCTGAAGTCCGACAGGGAACTGGCGGCACGGATCATCGGTGAAGGCTTTGCCGAAATCTTTGTCGATGCCGGACTTGATGTCTGCGAGCAGCGCGACCCCAAGGGGCTGTACGCGGCAGCGCGTGCAGGCAAGATCAGCAGCTTTACCGGTATAGATGCGCCGTATGAGGCGCCGCAGTCTCCCGCACTGCGGGTGGAAACCGGCGCGCTGGCTGTCGATGCGGCGGCGGGTGAGTTGGTTTCCTTTGTGGAAGCCGCGGTCCGTGCGGATGCAGGGCAGCGCAAGCGGGGCTGAAGCATTCTGGTTCTGGCACTGACGGGCGCGCCCGGTTCTTACGGATCGGGCGCGTTGCGTTCTTGTTGCCGAACCTGATGGCTGGCTATCATCTATCAAGGGAAAGCCGGAACGAGCGCGCCGTATCATGAAACAGTTTTTTCTTGCATTGCTACGCTCGAACCGGGCGTTGCCGGGATATCGGCTGTCCCTAGTCACAACCTTGCTGTGGGCCGGGTTGCTGATCGTTCTGCCGCTTTCCACGCTGCTGGTACGCCCCTGGCAGGACGGTGTCAGTGCCATGCTGACAGCCCTGCGGGACGGGCGCATGTTCGCAGCGCTATGGACCAGCTTTTCCTGCGCCGCGACCGCTGCTGCCTGCAACCTGCCTTTCGGGCTGATGCTGGCTTGGGCGCTGGTGCGCGGGCACCTGCCGGGGCGGCATGTAGCAAACGCCCTGATAGATCTGCCACTGGCTCTGCCCACGGCGGTTTCGGGCATTACGCTGGCAACCCTGTATAGCCCGCATGGCTGGCTGGGGGAGCCATTGTCGCGGCTGGGGATTTTCGTTTCATACAACCGGCTGGGTATCGTGGTGGCGCTTATGTTCGTGGGGCTGCCATTCATGGTGCGTGCCATTGAACCCGTGTTGCGTGATCTACCCCATGAGCTTGAGGAAGCTGCTCAGTTGCTGGGGGCCAGACCGTGGCAGGTCTTTACGCGGGTGATTGTCGCCCCACTCCTGCCTGCGCTTGTTACGGGGTTCGGTCTGGCGTTCGCGCGCGGGATTGGCGAATATGGCTCGGTTATTTTTATCGCTGGCAATCAGCCGTTCCGGAGTGAGATCGCGCCGCTGCTGATCGTGGTGCGCCTGCAGGAATTTGATTACGCCGGTGCTACGGCCATTGCCCTTGTGCTGCTTGTGGCATCGCTGCTGGTCCTGCTGCTCGTGGGCATGATGCGCAAGCGCCTTGCCTTGTGGAGTGAGCCGGCATGATGCGCTACGGGCTGTGGGTCGCAACCTGGCTGTTCATTCTGGTTGTGCTGGTGGCACCACCCGCCATGGTGCTGAGTGAGGCGCTCAAGGATGGGCTGGGCGCTGCGCTGGCTACTTTGTCAGACCCGGATGGCCAGTCCGCCATCTGGCTTACCCTGCGCGTTACGGTTGTTTCTGTGGCCATCAACACGCTGTTCGGCGTGCTGGCAGCATGGTTGCTGGCCTGTTTCCGGTTTCGCGGGCGGCAGGCGCTTCTGGTGTTGCTGGAACTGCCGCTGAGCATTTCACCCGTGGTATCGGGGCTTGTGTGGCTACTGCTGTTCGGTGCGCAGGGGTGGTTTGGCCCTCTGCTGGAGCGGTGGAATATTCATATCGCTTTTGCCGTGCCGGGTATCATTCTGGCTACGCTGTTCGTTACCCTGCCCTATGTCGTGCGTACGCTGCTGCCAGTCATGGAATTGCAGGGACGCCACGCGGAAGAAGCTGCAGTGCTGGCCGGGGCCAATTTCTGGCAGGTTCTGTGGCATGTGACCCTGCCCGGCGTAAGGGGGGCGCTGCTGTCTGGCGTGCTGCTGACAACCGCGCGTTCCTTGGGCGAGTTCGGTGCTGTTTCAGTCGTGTCCGGCCATATTCCGGGCGAGACCGAGACAATGCCGCTGCATATCGAGAATTTGTACAATGGCTATCAGTCGGTTGCTGCCTTCACCATGGCGGCCCTGCTGGGAGTCATGGCCATGGGGGCCGTGCTGCTGCGTTCAGCCCCGGAATGGATCGCGCGCCTGCGGGAGAAAAAGGCATGAGTATTGAAGTCAGCGCCCTTGAGCGTTTTGCTCCGGGCAGGGGCAAGGCGCTGCTGAGGAAAGTTTCGCTCGATGTGCCGGATTCCGCTTTTGTCGCCCTTGTAGGGCCTTCGGGTGCGGGCAAGACGACCCTGCTCAGGGCGATTGCCGGGCTTGATCCGTATCAGGCGGGCACGGTCAGCCTTGATGGGCAGGTTATGGAGGACGTCAGCGCGCGTGCAGGGCAGGTCGGGTTTGTTTTCCAGAACTATGCCCTGTTCCCGCATATGACGGCTGCGCGCAATATTGCGTTTGGTCTGGATGTGTTGCCCGTTGCCCGCCGCCCTACCCGCGCCCGGATTAATGAGCGGGTCAGGGAATTGCTGGAACTCATGCAGATTCCTGATCTGGGGGGCGCCTACCCTGCCCGCCTGTCAGGTGGACAGCGGCAGCGTGTTGCTCTGGCGCGTGCGCTGGCAACCGGCCCCCGTGTTCTCCTGCTTGACGAGCCTTTTGGAGCGCTTGACCCGATTGTTCGCCGTTCCATACGCTCATGGCTGCGGGAACTGCATGACCGGCTGGGGCTGACGACCATCCTTGTAACCCACGATCAGGAAGAGGCTCTTGATGTGGCCGACAGGATCGTGGTCATGCAGGATGGGCAGATCGTGCAGGATGCGTCTCCCGTAGATCTGGATAGCAGTCCCGCGACTGAATTTGTCATGGAGTTTCTGGGCGAAGCCGTGTCTTTTCCCGGCATTGTCGGCGCTGGGCGCATGATGCTGGATGACCCGCTCGTTCTGCCGTTTCCGGTGCCGGACTCTGTTGCGGATGGCCCGGCAGTCGCCATGATCCGTCCTTACGAGATACAGCTTGTTCCTGCTCAACCGGGACAGGATGCTCCCTTGCGGGCCGTGCCGCGCGGTGCGCGTAATGGCTACCGTCACTATGTGCTGAACTGTGCTGGCCATGACGGTATTCCGTTCTTTCTGCCGCAGGACGGTGCGGATCATGCGCTTGAGGGTGCTGCGCTGGATATCAGCCGGGCGCGCCTGTTCCGCAATGGTCTGGCCTGCTTGTAGGGCAAGCGCCATGTTACGTTTTTTGTGCGTGATATATTGATAATATCATCTGTCTTTTGTATTTTCTTCGACAGGAATGGACCAGAAAGGGACGGAAGTGGATCGTAGAAACAATCGCCGCGATGAGGACGGGTTGAGTGTTGTCACGGCAAACCGGCTGCTGGACGGGCGGATTGTCTGGCTTGACCCGCAGGGCGCGTGGCAGTTGAGCATCAGGAATGCCGCGACGTTTCCTAATGACAGTATGCCCGAACGACTGGCGACCCAGACTGCGCGGGCCGCGGCTGATGAAGTCGTTGGGGTTTACGGCGTGCAGGTCGTGCTCTCTTCTTCCGGCCCGGAACCGTTGACAACCCGTGAACGTATCCGGGCGTTTGGCCCCAGCGTGCATGAAGCTTTCACCCCGGCCTGGCAGCCCCCCGCGCAGTCGGGGCGGGCCTGAAAACCGTCAGCAGGACAAGAATACCATGCCTAAGCTCCTTCAGTCCAAGCTTCCGGTCGGGCGCTATGCCTATGACGAGGTGGACCGTGCTTTTCTGGCCCAGCGCGTTGAGCAGTTTCGTGATCAGGTGGCCCGCCGCCTGTCCGGGGCGCTGAGCGAGGACGAGTTCAAGCCCCTACGGCTAATGAACGGCCTGTATCTGCAGCTTCATGCTTATATGCTGCGTGTTGCCATTCCTTATGGCACGCTCAGCGCGGAGCAGATGCGCGCGCTGGCGCATGTCGCGCGGCGTTATGACCGTGGTTACGGGCATTTTACGACGCGTCAGAATATCCAGTTCAACTGGATCAAGCTGGAAGATACCCCCGCAATTCTGGACGTGCTGGCCGATGCCCAGATGCACGCCATCCAGACCAGCGGTAACTGCATCCGTAATGTGACATCCGACCAGTTTGCGGGAGCCGCGCAGGACGAGGTGCTGGACCCCCGTGTTCATGCGGAAATCCTGCGTCAGTGGTCCACCCTGCATCCTGAATTCACCTTCCTGCCGCGGAAGTTTAAGATCGCAATTTCCGGGAGCGCACAGGACCGCGTGGCCGCCCGCTTCCACGATATCGGGCTGATTGCCCGGATGGGCAGTAAAGGGCGTCCCGTATTCGAGGTGATCGTGGGGGGCGGGCTCGGGCGGACGCCTATTGTGGGTGTCAGCCTGCGTGATGATCTACCTGAAGAAGACCTGATCGCCTATCTTGAAGCGGTGCTGCGCGTTTATAATGAGTTCGGCCGCCGCGATAACATGTACAAGGCCCGAATCAAGATTCTTGTGCAGGCCCTTGGTCGTGAAGCATTTCTCGAAAAGGTCAATGCCGAGTTTGCGGCGATGGACCGCAGCCGCTATCGCCTGCCGCCCGAGGTTGTCGAAGCTATTCGCGCCCGTTTCGGCGCGCCGGCTTTTGAAACGCTGCCCGATGGTGCCGAGGCGCTGGCCGCCCAGTGCCGTGCGGATCGTGCATTTGCGGCCTGGGTTGGCACCAACACCCACCCGCACAAGCAGCCCGGTTATTGCAGCCTGACCGTTTCCTGCAAGCCTGCGGGTGGTATTCCGGGTGATGCGACGGCGGAGCAAATGGACCTGCTGGCTGATCTGGCGGATCAGTACAGCTTTGGCGAACTGCGGATCACCCACATGCAGAATGTTGTGCTGGGGCATGTCCGGCAGGATCGTCTGTTTGAGGTCTGGCAGATGCTGCGGGCTAACGGGCTGGGTACAGCCAATGTTGGGCTTCTGACGGATATCATCGCCTGCCCCGGTCTGGATTATTGCTCGCTGGCCAATGCGCGTTCCATTCCCATCGCGCAGAAACTGAGCGCGCGTTTTGCGGACACCACGCTCCAGCAGGAAGTCGGCCAACTCCGGTTGAATATTTCCGGCTGCATCAATGCGTGCGGGCATCACCATGCCGGGAATATCGGCATCCTCGGGGTGGACAAACGGGGCGAGGAAGCGTTCCAGATCACATTGGGCGGCAGTTCAGGGGATAACGCGTCCGTCGGGCAGATTCTGGGCTCCGCCATGTCCGAAGACGAGACAGTGGACGCCATTGCCCGTATAATCGACGTCTATCTTGTCCGGCGCACTCCGGGTGAGCGTTTTATCGAGACCTATCGCCGTCTTGGCGCGGCGCCATTCAAGGACGCAGCCTATGCCACTGTTTGAGAACGGCCAGATTACGGAAAACGGCTGGCAGCTTGCGCAGGAGGGCGTTGCCCTGCCGGAAGGTGACGTGCTGGTGCCGCTGTCCCGGCTGGCTGAAGGACTGGGGCGGAATGGCGCGGGCCGACTTGGCGTGGTGCTTGAACCGGCTGATCGGGTTGAGAGCCTGCGTGAAGCCCTGCCCCGTCTGGCGCTCGTCTGTGTAACCTTTGGTTCTTTTCGCGATGGCCGGGCTTTCAGTCAGGCTCGCGCCCTGCGTGAGCATCTGGGCTATGAGGGCACGGTAAGGGCTGCCGGGCATATTCTGCCTGACCAATATGAGTTTCTGCTCCGTTGCGGGGTTTCGCAGGTTGAAATCCCGCAAGGGAGTGACCCGGCTGTATGGCAGGCGGCTCATACGCGCTTTACCGTAGCGTACCAGCCATCCGTTCTGGATGAAAAGCCCGAAGGAACGGGCCTCAGGAGATGGCTGCGTTCCTGATCTGATGCGGCAGGCCCGCGTCATGTCCGGCCCAGTTCGTTCAGCCCTGCGCGCCGTTATGGTGGCAGGGCTGCGTGCGTATCTGGGTTTTGCTCTGCGGACAACGCGCTGGACGATCGCACTCTCCCCCAGGTCACAGGACTGGCTGACCGGACAGGAAGGCCGTGTGGCCGTGGTGGCGTTCTGGCATGAAATGCTACCGCTTTCGCCTGCCTTGTGGTGGTGGGCGGAGCCGCATAATCCTGCCCTCAGGCTCAGGGTGCTGATTAGTCGTAATCAGGACGGCCGGTTGATTGCCGATGTGGTCGCCCCCTGGCGGATATGGTCCATTGCGGGTTCGAGCGATGCACGCGGTAAGAACAAGGGGGGAGCCAACGCCCTGCGTCAGATGCGCCGAAGCCTGCGGCATGGCTGCCTCGTTGCCATCACGCCTGACGGCCCGAATGGGCCGAGGCGCAAAGTCCAGCAGGGTGTGCTGGCTTTGGCGCGTCTGGCGGACGCGCCGGTGGTGCCTATTGGTGCGGTCTGTCGTGGCATTACCCTTAAGACATGGGATCGCATGACGCTGCCGCTGCCATTCGGTCGAGGCGTCCTGACCAGTGCCGATCCGCTGTTTCTTGAAGCCCTGTCGGATCAAGCAGACCCGGCGCTTGTGCTCGAACAGGCTCTTAATCAGGCTATGGAGCGCGCGGCGTCTCACCGGAACGCGCCCTCGGATCATGACGCCAGTTTCAAGACCCTTGCCCCGCTTGATCTTACCCCTTCGCGGGCATGGTCGGTCGCGGGCACGCTGCTGACGCCGTTTCTTCCCCTGTTCCTGCGCTGGCGACTGGCACGCGGTAAGGAACTGCCTGAGCGTGTACGCGAAAAAATGGGCTATGCTTCCCGTTCCCGCCCCGATGGTGCGTTGGTGTGGTTTCATGCCGCCAGCGTGGGAGAGGTCGTTTCCCTGCTGCCTCTTGTCCAGAAATGTCTGGTCCTGCGCTCTGACCTGCATGTGCTGTTGACGACTGGCACCGTCACAGCGGCTCAGACGGTTGCGCAGAGACTGCCGGATGCACGGGTTATCCATCAGTTCATGCCGCTTGATGTGCCGCGTTGGGGGCGTCGTTTCCTGCGGCACTGGCGACCACAAGCTGCCGTTTTCACCGAAAGCGAACTCTGGCCGACCATGATTGGCCTGTGCCACGCGCGCAATATTCCCGTGGCGCTGGTCAATGGCCGCATGTCGGACAGGAGCTTCAAACGCTGGCAGCGTATGCCGGTGGTAGCGCGCTCCATGCTCGAACGCTTTGCATGGGTCTGTCCCAGAAGCCCAGAGGATGCCGAGCGCCTGTCTGCTCTAGGAACAGCCACCACCCTGCCCGCTGGTGATCTCAAGCGTGCGGCTGCTCCGTTGCCGGTGGATGAGGCGGAGCTTGCCCGTTTGCAGGCATGTCTGGCCGGGCGGCCGGTCTGGCTGGCGGCCTCTACGCATGTGGGAGAAGAGGTGGCGATTATCGACGTGGCGCGAACACTGTCACATGAGATACCTGACCTGCTGACAATTATCGTGCCCCGCCATCCTGAACGGGGTGCGGATGTTGCCGCACTGGCCGGCGGCGCTCCCCGGCGTCAGCTTGGGCAGATTCCCCAGAAGCAGGATCATATCTGGGTGGCGGATACGCTGGGTGAACTCGGACTGTTCTTCAGGCTGGCGACATGCGTTTTCATGGGGAACAGCCTGCCAGGGTGTAAAGGTGGGGGGCATAACCCGTATGAACCAGCCCGGCTTGGCTGTGCGGTTGCTACCGGGTCGCTGACTGGCAATTTTACCGAAGCCTATGAGCATTTTGGTGCAGCCATAACGCCCGTGGCTGATGAGCGGGCTCTGGCGGCATGGGTGCGGCGTGTCGTGAGCAATCCGGCCGTAAAGGAAAATCTGGGCGACGCCGCGCGGAAGGTTGCTCTGGCGGACCAGTCTCTGGTGGATCGTCTGGCCGAGCGGATTTTGGCGCTGTCATGGCCATGCTGAAGCCGCCTGCCTTTTGGAGAAGCCCCGCCGGGCGTGTCTTACCTGCTCTGCTCGGGCCAATAGAAAAGCTGGTGATCCGTGCGGCCCGGCGACGGCAGGAAAAGCCGGGATGGTGCGCGCCTGTTCCGGTCTTGTGTTGTGGGAATGTGAGTATAGGTGGAACGGGTAAGACGCCTGTTGTCATGGATCTGGCGCAAAGGCTGATCCGGCGCGGTAGAAAGCCGCATATTCTTTCACGCGGGTATGGCGGGCGCGTTCCTGACGGCACGCAGGTTGATCCGAGCAGGCACAAAGCACGCGATGTGGGCGATGAGCCCCTGCTGCTGGCCGGTATATGTCCGGTCTGGGTTGGGGGGGATCGGGTGCTGGGGGCGCAGCGAGCCATAGAATCTGGGGCGGACTGTCTGCTGATGGACGACGGATTTCAGAACCCGGGACTAGCCAAGACCGTATCCCTGCTCGTTGTCGATGGTGGCGCCGGGATAGGCAACGGGCATGTGCTGCCGGCGGGGCCGCTGCGCGAACCGTTGAACGACGCGCTGGCCCGGAGTACGGCCGTGCTGGTGACGGGCGCGGATGTAACGGGCATCCTGTCTGCGTTGCACGCGTACGGAAAGCCGGTTTTGCAGGCCTGTTTCGCGCAGGCAGCCGAAGTCGCGGCGCTGATGGGGCAGCCATGTGTTGCGTTTGCGGGTATCGGGCGACCGGAGAAGTTTTTCGACACCTTGCGCGCGGCGGGCGTAACGTTAGTGGAAACGAGGGTTTTTCCCGATCATTATCCCTATACGGCGTCCGATCTTGCGCGGCTGGAGGCCGAGGCGCAGGCGCACGCTGCTGTACTGGTAACCACCCCCAAGGATCATGTGCGCCTGCCCCCGGCATTTCAGCCACGGGTTATCGGCGTCGGTGTGGATTTGATCTGGCGGGATGAGGCCGATCCCGAATGGATTCTGGATCGGCTTCTTGAAGGAGAGCAGCATGGCGGCGTGGTTTCGTAAGGCAGGGCAGTGGCTTGAGGCCTGCGTCGCGCAAGGATTGCTGGCATTTCTGGGGCGAATGAAACCTGAGACGGCTTCGACCTTTGCTGGCGCGCTGGCGCGCAGTATTGGCCCCTGGCTGCCTGTCTCCCATGTGGCGGAGCGTAATCTTGAGCTCGCCATGCCGGAACTGACGCCGCGCGCGCGGCGTACTATTATCTGCGGCGTATGGGAAAATCTTGGCCGCACGGTGGGGGAATTGCCCCACATTGCCAGCCTGCAGGAAAATACCCGGTCCGGTCCGGGCTTTGAAGTGCAAGGGGCGGACTATCTGCACAAGCAGGCCCAGCGAGGCGGGCCTGTGCTGCTGGTATCCGGGCATATTGGAAACTGGGAAATGCTGCCGCCTGCGGTGGCGCGGCATGGGCTGCCGTTTGCGTCATTCTACAGGGCTGCGGCGAACCCGCGGGTCGATGCGTTGATCAGAACCCTGCGAGATGAGGCCATGGGGGAAGAAAAGGTGCCGCTTTTTGCAAAAGGAGCGAAAGGCGCGCGGGAAGCATTGGCCTACGTAGCCCGGGGCGGTCGCCTTGGTATGCTGGTGGACCAGAAAATGAATGACGGTCTGGAGGTCGCGTTTTTCGGGAAACCTGCCATGACGGCCCCTGCCCTTGCGGCCATGGCCTTGCGGTATCGTTGTCCGGTTATTCCGGGTTACGTGGTGCGTCTGGGGCCTGCCCGCCTGCGTGTTGTGGTGGAAGCACCGCTGCCTCTGCCAGACACAGGAGACAGGCAGGAGGATACCCGCCTGCTGACACAGGCCATCAATGACCGCCTTGAAAGCTGGATACGCCAGAGACCACAGAGCTGGCTATGGCTGCACAGGCGGTGGCCCAAATCCTGCTATCGGGTCTGAGTGACATTCCTGCGGCAGGGCTTTCATAATACTGGTTTCCCGCTATCGTGCCCCGGCTGAACCAAGCCGCAGGAGATTTTGCATCATGAAAACCCCGAGCCCCGCCCTTGCCTGCCGACTGGAAGCCGCCCGATCCGTCGTGCGGGATGCCGCGCGTATGGCCATGGCCATGCGACCGCAACCGGGTGGCCCACAAGGGGAACTGAAAGCCGCACAGGACTGGCTGACTGAAACCGATGGCGCGGTTGAGGCCTTTATTGCCGGGCGTATGAAAGCTCTTTTTCCCGATGACGGATTTGAGGGCGAGGAAGGTGGCGTAACCCGGACAGGCAGCCTGCGTTGGGTTGTGGACCCGATTGATGGCACATCCAATTATGCGCGCGGCCGTAGCCGCTGGTGCGTGTCCCTCGGGCTGCTGGAGGGGGATGAGCCCATGGCAGGGGTGATTGAAGCGCCCGCTTTGCAGGAGGTTTACACATCCTTACGCGGTTATGGAGCGTTTTTGAACGGCAAGCCCATTCAGGCCTCCCGCGTAGCGGAACCGTCTCGTGCCATGATTGAAATGGGCTGGAGCGGGCGGGTGCCTAAGCCGGTTTTTATGGAAAAAATCGACGCTATCATGGAACTGGGGGCCATGCCCCGCTCAGGCGGCTGTGGCGCGCTGGCGCTTGCCGATGTGGCGAGCGGACGACTGGACGGGTATATAGAAATTGTCATCAACCTGTGGGATGTGGCCGGCGCCCTGCCTTTGCTGGCCGAGGCGGGCGCCAGGGTCTCTCCCTTTCTGCGCGATGGCGGACTGACAGGTGGGGCAGTTATCATGGCGGCTAACCCCCATATTGCCCAGACCTTGTCCGATGCCGTGCGTATTCCGCTCGAATAAGAGGAAAAATGCGGGAGGGCCTTTCTGCCGCCATAAAACCATGCTCTTTTCACAGGCAACAAAGATGCCGGTTAACATGGAGAAAAACGGCCATGAAGCAGTTTACCCGTTTATCCGTTGTGTTGGCGCTTGCCGGTGCGACAACACTGGTTGCCGGGACGAAGGATCAGGCTAGGGCGTCAGATACACCGCAGGCGACAGTTGATCGCGCGGCGCTGAGTGTCGAGGATATTTTCGGGAACAGCAGCCAGCGTGCCGTACTGGGCGCCAACCTGAACAAGGCGCGTGCGGTCATGGTGTGCCCTGCCATGTTCAGGGTTTCCATTGGGTTCGGGGGCGCGCATGGAAGTTGCGTTCTGCTGGCGCGCGATGCACGTGGTTCCTGGTCAGACCCGGCGTTCTACAAGCTGAGCACGGCCTCCATGGGGGTTCAGTTTGGCGTGCAGAGCTCGCAGATCCTGTTCTTTATCATGACGGACAGGGGGCTGCAGGCGCTGTTGGACAGTCAGTTGCAGCTTGGTTCCAATGCGGGGGCCTCTTTCGCCAATATGAGCACGGCCGTAGCCAGCGCCAATGCTGGCGCAAGTAACACGGATATTCTCGTGGCCCAGCGCTCCCAGGGGGTATTTGCTGGAGCTGCGCTTGGCGGGAGCAAGCTGACAGTCAACAGCGATGTGAACCGCGAATACTATGGACAGACGGTCGGGCCGGAAGACATTGTCGTGACCATGCGGGTGAATAATCCGGGGGCTGATCCTCTGCGCCGGATATTGATGCGCTATTCCACAGCGGCCGCGGCCGATGCTTCGGCTTCTGGGGGCGGCCGCCGCGCTGCTGCCGATGACAGTTTTGATGATGCCGTTGAACCCGGCTCAGCCGGAAGTGGCATTCGTCAGGAAAGTCTTAAGCCGACCACTTCGAGCCGTCGTTAGTCAGACCGATTGTGAGAAAAGGCGCTGTCTCAGCGCTTTTTCCTGAATTCGGCAACATTCTGATTATGCCCGGACAGGGTGGAGGCAAAGCTGTGCCCCCCTGTCCCATTTGCCACGAAATACAATGCGTCTGATTGTGCGGGGTGAGCCGCGGCCTCCAGAGCCTGCGCACCCGGTGCGCAGATGGGGCCGGGAGGCAGGCCGGGATTGAGGTACGTATTGTAAGGGCTGGGAGTCTGAAGGTCACTTCGGGTCAGCGGGCGACCAAGAGGCGGCTGGCCGCCGGTGATAGCGTAAATAACGGTCGGATCGGTTTGGAGCCTCATACCCTTGGCAAGCCTGTTGAGGAACACTCGCGCGATCAGGGGACGTTCCTCTGGAACCGCCGTTTCTTTTTCGATGAGTGAGGCAAGAACAACCAGTTCTTCCGGTGTCTGAATTGTCTGCTCGTCGGGGTTACGGGCCTGCCATATCTTTTGCAGGGCAATACGCAAGCTGAGTTGCATCTGGGCTACAAGCGCCTGCCGTGAACTGTCACGCAGGTAACTGTACGTTTGCGGAAGAATGGAGCCTTCCCGCAAGGGCGGCATAGTGCCCGTCAGGAATGGTGCCTCGGCGATCAGGGCGCTGATCTGGCTGGCGGTCAGTCCTTCAGGAATAGTCAAACGATGTAGAACGGGCTTGGCGTGCCGCAAAATCCACAAGGTTTCTTGCACGGAAACGCCCGCAGGAAAGTGGAGCTCCGCTGCATGGATCTGGCCGTTTCTACGTGTGAGAACAATGCTGAGATGGAAGAGGGTTGCTTGCCACCAGCCATCCCGTAGAACGCCGGCTTTTTGCAAGGCCGAGGCGGTGGAAGCATAACCACCATGAGGCACGACAACGTCCTGCCCTACCGATAAGGGGCCTGGGCGCGTATATTCATGCCAACCTAGCCCGATGGTGCCTCCCGTGCAGAGGAGCAAGGTCGCACCTAATAGAATCCCCCAGCGCAGAAGGAAGGACTTCCTTTTACGCTGGGGGGATGACTTTGGTTTTTTCGTGCGTTTAGACGCCACGCACGATCAGGCTGGCATTGGTGCCGCCAAAACCGAAGCTATTGGACAGAGCCACATTGATCTGACGCTGCTGGGCAGTATGAGCCACCCGGTCGATCACGCTCTCGCGTGAAGGATTGTCGAGATTCAGCGTCGGCGGTGCCACATTGTCACGGATAGCCAGAATGGAGAAAATGGCCTCGACGGCACCGGCAGCACCCAGCAGATGGCCTGTGGCGGATTTAGTCGAAGACATCGCGACCGTGCGGGCGTCATCCCCAAACAGGCGTTCGACCGCTTCCAGTTCCATGTCGTCGGCCATGGTGGAGGTGCCATGGGCATTGACATACTGGATGTCAGCAGGCGTCAGACCCGCGCTCTGGATTGCAGCGCGCATGGCACGGTAAGCGCCGTAATGTCCTTCAGCCGGGGCGGTGATGTGATAGGCGTCGCCTGACATACCGTAACCGATGATTTCGCCATAGATTTTGGCGCCACGGGCCTTAGCGTGCTCGTATTCTTCCAGAACGACTACGCCCGATCCCTCACCCATGACAAAACCATCACGATCCTTGTCCCAAGGACGGGAAGCGGCCTGCGGCGTTTCGTTAAACCCGGTCGAAAGAGCGCGAGCTGAACAGAAGCCAGCAATACCCAAGGGGCATACGGTCGCTTCCGCGCCACCTGCGACCATGACGTCGGCATCGCCGAACATGATCAGGCGTGCGGCATCGCCAATCGCGTGAACACCCGACGCACAGGCGGTCACAACTGAATGGTTGGGGCCCTGGAAACCGTATTTGATCGAAACATGGCCAGAAACCAGATTGATCAGGGCAGAAGGAATAAAGAACGGCGAAAGACGCCGTGCCCGGCCTTCATGCACGGTAATAGACGCATCATAGATGGTCTGCAGACCGCCGATACCCGAACCGATCATAACGCCGGTACGGCACTTGTCTTCCTCGGACTGGGGTTTCCAACCGGAATCCTCCACAGCCTCGGTCGCGGCGACCAGCCCCATGTGAATGAAGCGATCCATCTTGCGCTGGTCTTTGACAGGCACCCATTCTTCAAGGGTAAGTTTACCCTCGCTGGTTGGCCCCTGCGGCACCTCACCTGCAATCTGCGCAGGCAGATCACTCGGGTCGAACTGCGTGATCCGTCCGATCCCGCTTTCTCCCGCCGTGAGGCGTGACCATACATTTTCGACACCGAGGCCGAGCGGCCCGACGATGCCCATGCCGGTGACGACAACGCGTCTCCGCTCCGAATTCAATCCGGCCGACAGCAACAAACCAGCCCGCTCCCTGTTCGACACATTCATGGCCCCCTGACACTCAGGGGGCCATATTCCAACTTAATGACAGAGACGGCCGAATCAGGCCACCTTCTGCTTTTCGATATAATCAATGGCGTCTTTGACAGTGGTGATCTTTTCGGCCGCGTCTTCGGGGATTTCGACATTGAAGGCTTCTTCAAACGCCATCACCAGCTCAACGGTATCGAGGCTGTCCGCACCCAGATCATCGATGAACGATGCTTCAGGAGTGACCTTGCTTTCCTCGACGCCGAGATGCTCGACCACGATTTTCTTAACCTTATCAGCGATTTCGCTCATCTGTCTTTCTATCCCATATGCCTGACCGCGGAGCGGCAAGGTTGTTCAGGTGCTTGAGTAGCCCTCAGTCTTCCGTGCGTGGCGAAAGGGCCAATGACTTTGGCCATCTTTCTGCCTTAGCAGCGGGAGTTGCGGGCGCTTAGCACGTTTTCCCATGTTACGCCAAGGCAAACCGAATGGATTGCGTTCTCTTCTATTTGGCGTAGCGCTATTTGCGCTGTCTGTCTGCCACATCTGAAAGATTTTTGCACGTCCTCTCGCATCTGGAACGTACATCCCCTTCCGGCTGTGTCAGATCATGGCCATCCCGCCGTTTACATGCAAGGTGCAGCCAGTGATCCAGGCGGCTTCGTCCGAGGCAAGGTAGAGCACGGCGGAGGCGACATCAGAAGGCTGCCCCAGGCGACCGAGCGGAATGGAGGCCTGCAGTTTTTCGCGCTGTGCATCAGGCAGGGCGTCTGTCATGGGGGTAACGATAAAGCCGGGCGCCACCACGTTTACCGTCACACCGCGCGAGCCGACTTCCTGTGCCAGAGATTTGCTCATGCCGATCATCCCGGCCTTGGCTGCTGCGTAGTTGGCCTGTCCGGCGTTGCCGGTTGCACCGATGATGGACGCAATGTTGACAATACGGCCCGCACGACGGCGCAGCATACCCTTGAGCGTCGCGCGGCACAGGCGGAAAGGTGCTGCCAGATCAACATCCAGCACCTGATTCCAGTCCTCGTCCTTCATGCGCAGTGCGAGCGTGTCGCGCGTCAGGCCCGCATTGTTGACCAGAATATCCAGAGGCGCGCCGGCAATTTCTTCAGCTTTGGCAACGAGTGCATCGGCTGCGCCTGCATCACCAAGGTTGGCGGCGGCAGCAAAGGCCCTGCCCTCACCCAGCTTGTCAGCCTGCTGCTGGATTACGGATTCCCGCGTGCCGGAAAGAACCACGCGCGCGCCCTGAGCGTGCAGGATACCAGCAATGGCGCTACCAATCCCGCCTGATGCGCCCGTGACCAGCGCTGTCTTGCCATCCAGTCTGAACATGTTTTCCAACCCGTTTTTTACAATGATTTGAGAAAGGATTCGATTTCATCCGGTGTGCCGACGGATGTCGTCGTGACGTCCGGTGTGATACGGCGAACCAGGCCAGCCAGAACCTTGCCTGCTCCGATTTCAACAAAGCTGTCCACGCCCATTTCTACTATGGCGCGCACGCTTTCTTCCCACCGCACGCGGCCGGTTACCTGCTGGACAAGATTTTTACGAATCGTGTCGGCATCGGTTTCGCGCTGGGCGGTGACATTGGCGACAACCGGCACGATCGGAGCGGCAATGGAAGCCTGCTCCAGCGCTTCGGCCATGATGGCTTCAGCCGGTTTCATCAGCGAGGAATGGAAGGGCGCGGAAACAGGCAGCTTGACCGCGCGCTTGATCTTCATTTCCTTGGCGAGTGTGATAGCGGCATCAATGCCCGCCATCTTGCCTGACAGAACGATCTGCCCGCCGCCGTTGTCGTTGGCGATTTCCACCAGCGCTGTCTTGCTCGCCTGAGCGCAGATTTCCTCTGCCTGTTCCAGTGTTGCGCCGATCAGGGCGGCCATGCCACCTTCGCCAGCGGGTACGGCTTTCTGCATGGCCTGTCCGCGCAGGCGCAGCAGTTTTGCCGTCTGGGCGATGCCCAGAGAGCGGGCTGCGGCAAGAGCGGCGTATTCCCCCAGAGAATGTCCGGCGAGAAGGGTGGCAGTTGATGCCAGATCAAGACCGCCTTCGGTTTCCAGAACGCGCAGCACGGCCATGGAGACAGCCATCAGGGCGGGCTGGGCATTCTCCGTGCTGGTCAGGGTGTCCGCCGGGCCTTCAAAAATGATTTTCGACAGGTTTTCGCCCAGAGCATCATCCACTTCTTCGAAAACGGCGCGGGCGGAGGAAAAAGCCTGGGCCAGATCCTGTCCCATGCCAACGGACTGGCTGCCCTGTCCGGGGAATACAAATGCGTAAACGGCCATGCTGTCTCACTGTGTCCTTTGAGCGGATGAAGCGCCAAGGGCTTGCCCGTCAAGGAACGGTCAGCGGCTCCGGCGCTTTGAGGTGACGCACGATACGGCCTGTGCCCGTGTGGCACAATATGCGCGCACCGGGCGTTACAGTCAGGCGGGCGAGCGGAGCAGAACCCGGTTCAGGCTTTCGAGCGTATCGAAACTCTCGCGCCAGACCTGCCGGAATTTTTCTGCGCTTACCCCGCGCGTTTCGAGCGCGCGCGCCAGATCGCCCACCGTATGCTCGCCATCAATCAGCGGCAGAAGGCCACGTGTCTGGGGTGGCAGCGCTATGGGAACCAGGAGCGTGCCAAAGGCGAAGGGCAGCGTGTTGTCCGCCCGCATCTGCTTGGCGAGTTCCACACCCGGTATTTCACGCATGATGGGAATACTGTCGTAATCGAGCGGGTCAGGCCGTGTGGGAGCGGCACCTTTGCGAACCACGTAGGCAACGTGCGTTGCCATGTTGCCGGTCAGTTCCTCGGCTATAGCGGCCTGTTCCAGCGGCGGTAGTTCGGCCAGTTTTGCCCGCAGTTTCGGGTCAGGCAGGAACAGGGCTGGATTGTAGCGGGCGGGCTCCATCAGGCAGGTGGGCTCAAGCCCGGCGCGGTTCAGCAGCGCCATGAAAGCCGTGATGGTGTAGGAACGGTCACGCGGGTTGAGCAGTAGATCGTACAGCCCCGCGTCTCCGCCGGAAAGATGGTCGCCAAAATTGCCATTCTGACGCAGCCATGCGGTGGCAGGCAGAGTCCGCATAATGCGGCGGGCCATGTCCAGTCGTGCTTCCGGCGCGTCCGTTACAGGCGCGAGGCTGCCAAGGGCGTCCTGCACCATGTAGACGCCTGTGCGGCCATAGGGAGCATAGACCATCAGCCCCATCCCCCCACCCGGCGCGAGCATGGCTTCAAGAGCAGCCAGCGAGGCATCCGGGTCGGGCAGATGGTGCAGGACACCACAGCAGTCGATGTAATCGAACAGGCCAAGATCACGCGCGGGCAGATCCAGCAGCGATCCTTCGATAAACCGGATGTTGGAGAGCTGACGTACATCCGCCCGTGCCTGAGCAATCGCCAGCGCGGCTTTTGAACGGTCAAGGCAGATGACCTCTCCGGGGCGTTGCGCGCGGGCCAGATGGGTGGCCAGCATGATGGCGCCGTCTCCCGTGCCGCATCCAGCTACGAGAGCCCGCAGGGGCGTGCTGGTAGGGCGTCTGGCGCCGAATACCCAGTAGTCGATTTCCTTCAGATGGCTCGGGCTGCCGATCAGCAGCCGTTTGCTCTCATCTTTTGCCGAGCGTTCCGGGTAGGGGTAGGATTCGTACTGGGCTGTAAGGCTGGAATCGAGCAGGTCATCGGGCGTGGTCATGGTGTCGCTCTCTCTCAGCGCGGGAGAAGCCTGCCGCGCTGCCAGGCTTCGGCGGCTTCATCCGCGCTCATACCTTCAACGTGCATGGCGTAATCCATGGCGCTGATGATTTTTGCGCTCAGCATCAGTTCATCCAGTTCGTCCACCAGATCCTGTTCCAGTTCATCGCGCAGGCCCTGGCGGAGCAGCAGCCGCGCCGTCTGTTCGTTGCCCAGAGCTTTTTTGGGGTCTGTCAGGATGCGGAAGCCACCCACATGGAACAGGAAACAGGGCTGATACAGGGGCATGATGGCAAGTTCGCCGCGTGTCAGCACGGTGTTCAGGGCGGCAATGGCCTCGGCATCCGGGCTGGGGGCCAGTGTGAAGCCCGCAGCCGCCAGACCGTAGGCGTCCAGAACCTTCTCCATATGCGGGAGCAGCGATGCGGGGGTGATGATCGTGCGCGAGAGTTCCGGCCCGGCCTGTGCGATATCCGCCAAAGAGGTATAGGCGCCCTCTTCGCCGGGGATACAGCAGCAGATTTCAGGGTGAAAAAGTGTGCCCAGCGGAGTGACGCCCGGCGTCAGGAGGGCAGCATCCTCATCGGGCAACCAGGCTGAAACATACAGGTCGATCTCCTGATTTTTCAGCATCGTAGCCAGAATGGATTTCGGCCCGGTGACGACTTCTGGTTCGACGTCGTTTGCTTCCAGCACACGGATGATGGCCGCCGCGGTCGCCTCATGAACGGTGGATTCGGGATAGGCGAGCGTCAAGGTGGTCATCACAGGTTCCTTTGCGTCTGTTTGAACCTGACCCCGTGTTAGAGCAGGCTGCGTTGCTGTTGCAGCAGGAGATGCCGCCTCAGGCAATCCCCGAATTGAAAATACCTGCATTCCCCATGGCTGCGGTTGCCGCCGTCACGAAAAGAAAAACGCCCTTTCCCCGGTCAGGGAAAGGGCGTTGCAAAGTGGTCGGTACGTCTGGGGGAGAGACGATCAGGCAGCCACAATCCCTTTTTCACGCGGCAGAACGGGACGGATCATGTTCAGGGCATCCGCGAAGCCGGCAAAGCTGCCCAGGATGTTGTCCCTGACCGCATCCATGACAATCCAGCGGTTGCCGCGAGAGTAAATCTTGTAGGCAGGGTCGGCTGTTTCGCGAACCCAAATAACGACATAAGCGGAAGATGTGCCTGCCTGCTTTTCTTCGGTGGTGAAGATATCGGCATTGCAGATGCCCATGGGCATACTGGCATCCAGCCAGCGGGACAGATAGTCCGTGTGCCGGGAGAGGATTTCCATCTGGAACGGAATGATCTGACAGGTGCGTGACGCTTCAGAACTATACAGCATGGCTTTTCATTCCCCCAGAAGATCAGGTCAATCTCTCGATGTTTCTGAGCTTAGAGGTGGGTTTTGCGTCATGCCACTTCAAAGAACGCGCCAACGCCTTTCAGATAGGCAGGTTTGAATGGCAGTGACGCAAAAACCACAAAATGGGCACCGAAATGCTAAATCTTTGGTTTCATTTTAAGCAAATGAACATTTTTTGTGCACAAAAATCAGAACTTGGTCGAAACCATTAGCGAGCCATAGTTGAAAAGGCCACTTCTTGCGCCTTCGAACTGCTGAGTCTGCCAGGTCTGGCTGAAGGAAATCCGCAGGCCGCGGAACATGACGGCTGCCCCCGCATGGATTTCGCCCACATCCCAGTTTTTGTTCACATGCAGGGAGTTGGACCGCATCGTGTTGCCCTGCAAGGAAGCATCGTAGGCGACGGCTTGTCCCGAAACCCCGCCGAACAGATACCATGAAACGGGGCGGCGGGATTTGTAGGCGTCTCCCCCGTCCGTTACGGAGGACTGGATGGTTGGCGTGCCGAAATCGCTATCCAGTCCCTGCCCTATGCGGAAAATATCCCCCAGGCGTCCATAGATCTGGTAGTCGCCAATGGCGGCCGAGGCCGATGGGAGCGTATCGAATTCGACCCCGCCCAGCTGCGCCAGCGGGAGCCGCCAGGTGCGGCCGCCCTGAACCTGAAAGATGACCTGGTTCTGCAACTGGTGCGACCAGCCCTGATTGGCCGTGTCGCCAATCAGGTCGTGAAAGCCATTCTGCAGCTGGCGTCCCTGAGCTGCCGGCCCCATGACGCCGAACTGGATGCCAAATACGCTGCGGGTGCGGTCGGTATCGCTGATCAGGTTGATCGTGCCTAGCAATAGGCTGCTGTAAGGACGGTCGCGGAGAAGGCTGTTATGGGGCTGACCGGCCGCCCAGGGGCTGCTGGCCTGTGTATCGCTGGGAGTGAAAATCATCTGCTGCACGCCGATGCTGATTCGTTGCACGCCTTCTCCCCAGATGGCTTTGTTGATGGCGGCGATAGGCGCGGGCAGCGTGTCAGTGCCAGAAGTCCAGTTCAAACGCAGGCCGCTAGTATAGTACTGGTCGGATGTTCCCTTGAGCGTGCTGACGGCGTCATTCTCGCCCTGAAGGGTCCATGTGCCGCGCTTGTCCTGTGCGGGCGTTGCGTTGGCGGATGAGGCCAGAAAAGACGCGGCAGTCGTGCCGCATACCAGAGAAAGGCAGGCCGCGGCCATGTGCGTGATGCGGGGCGATGTCTTGATTCTGGCAGGCATGAGGCGCTTCTCCTGATCTTTTTTGGTATGAGGGACAGCCTTGTGGGGTGACAGTTTCTTTAGGTGAGTGCGCTATGCTAAGGAAGCTTTTTCCTGATGCCGCTGCCAGGCGGCCGGTGCGCCGTACGTGCGGGGGCCGAAAAAACGCGCTGAGCCCAGAATCACAAAAATGTGAGCATTAGAAAAGTTGCGTGAAGCCGTACGCGATTTCATGCTTTCCTGTAGCGGCTCTCTGATGGCTGTGCTACGCAGAGAGAGGGCATGTTGCAGCTTTCAGGAGCGGCTGGCGGGGTTTTTGGCGTATATTGGCCAAACCTGTCAACCCGTTCCGGTAACTTGCTCGTTTTTCAATTTCGCGAGAACGTTGTTTCTCCGCACTCCAGGATCTAGACCCTTGAAAAGTAACAGGACCGACCGCAGCCCCCGTTCTCCTCGCCGCGGCGGATTTGACGACGATTACATGTCCATGCCGTCCTTCGGTGAACGCCCGTCCTTTGGTGATCGCGGAGGGTTTGCGCCGCGCCGTACCGGTGGTGGCGCTGGTGGCCCGCAGGTTGTCGCTTCCGGTCCGGAAGTTGGCGCTACCGTAAAGTGGTTCAACAGCGAAAAGGGTTTCGGTTTCGTTGAACTGGCTGACGGCTCTGGTGACGTGTTCCTGCACGCTAACGCGCTTTCTCAGGCTGGTGTCCAGGGTGTGAACCCCGGCGCGACGCTGGTTGTCCGCGTTGGTCAGGGCCCCAAGGGCCGTCAGGTTGCTGAAGTCATCTCCGTTGATGAAAGCACGGCTCAACCGGAACGCCCCCGTGCGGCCCGCCCTGGGTTTGGCGCTCGTCCCGCCGCCCGTCCGGCTCCGGATCTGTCTTCTGCTGAAGAGACCCGTGGCACCGTCAAGTGGTACAATGCCGTCAAGGGCTTTGGCTTCATCACCCCGGAAGGCGGCGGCAAGGACATCTTCATCCACGCTTCCGCGCTGGAACGTTCGGGTCTGAGCGGGCTGAACGAAGGTCAGGGCGTGAACGTCAAGGTTGTTCAGGGTCAGAAGGGCCCGGAAGCCGCTGAAGTTTCCGGCGACTAATTCAACCCATCGTGGTTGTCAGGAAAAAGCCCCGGCTTAGGTCGGGGCTTTTTTTATGCCTGGCAGGCGAGTCTATGCCTTGGTGGAATGGTCGTGCGTATGCGTATGTGTGTGCGCATGCGACTCTGTCGGAATGATGTGCAGGCTGGCGTGGGAGACTCCTCTCTGAGTGCTGACGACGTTCGACAGTTTTTGCAGAGCCGGAGCAGGGCCGCGCAGGATCGCGGTTTCCAGACAGCGATCGTGATCGAGATGGACATGCATCGTGGCGACAGACAGGTCATGGTGCGTATGCAACTCATGGGTCAGCCGTTGCGCCAGCGCGCGCGTCTCGTGATCATAGACGTAATCCAGCACCGCTACGCACTCCCCCGCCTGGGACAGAATGTTTTCGCGTGCCGCCCCATCGCGGATCAGATCACGGATGGCTTCGGAGCGGCTCGTATAACCACGCCGGTTCATAACCCCATCCACCGTGGCGAGCAGGTCTTCGTCAATTGTAATGGTGATGCGTTCCATGGCGGCCAGCCCTTTTGTGGAAGGTTGCTCTTACAAAAAGTATGAACTATTAATAAAAAGGTATGATTCGTGATGGGGCGGAGCGTGCGGTTGTGTTGCGCGCGCGATCCGTGATGGAGTTAGGTTTTTCATGCGGTGTATGCGTCCGGTTCTGGTGGTGGGCCTTGCTCAGATTCTTATGGCATCATCCGTTCTTGGAGCCCAAGAGCATTCTCCCGCCAAAAGCACGCCACAGAAGACAGAAAAAAGCCGGGCGGCCGAGACCATTACCGTAACCGCTTCACGTCTGGACCTTTTGGGAAGAGCCATTTCCGCCGGACAAGGTACGATCACGCAGAGTGAACTCAGGCTCCGGCCCGCCTATCGCGTGGGAGAACTGCTGGAATCCGTGCCCGGCCTCGTCGTGACTGTTCATTCAGGGGAAGGCAAGGCCAACCAGTTTCTTATGCGCGGCTTCAACCTTGATCATGGAACTGATCTGGCGACCTTTGTTGATGACATGCCGGTCAATGAGGTTACGCACGCCCATGGCCAGGGTTATACGGACCTCAATTTTCTGATTCCTGAAATGATGGGGGCGATCGACTACACCAAAGGGCCGTTCAATGCCGCGACGGGTGATTTTGGTGTGGCGGGCTCTGACCGTATCCGCTTGGTACGCGATCTGCCGACCATGATCAGCGGTAGCGGCGATACTTTTGGCAATGAGCGGTTGGTGACGGGAGGCACGGCGCATTTCCAGAACGGAGATAAATTGCTGGGCGCTTTTGAAACGGATCACGCCGATGGCCCGTGGCAGTACCCGGATAATTTTCGAGCCATTAAAACCATGGCCCGTTATCTGCACGGCACGGCAACAAACGGGTTTGACCTGACGGGCATGTATTACCGGGGGCAGTGGCGGGCGACCAACGATCAGCCGCTTGAGGCCATTCAGAAAGGGCTTATTGGTCGTTTTGGCTCACTCAACCCGACCGACGGAGGGTTTTCCGAACGCTACAGTCTGTCGGGCCACTACCAGCGGGGAGATGAGCGTGAAAAATGGCAGGCCAGTTTTTATGCGACGCACGACCGCCTGACATTATGGAACGACTTCACCCATTATCTGGTGGATCAGGTCAATGGTGATCAGTTCCAGCAGGATGAAACGCGCACCAAAGTCGGGGGTACTCTCAGTTATACCCGTCAGGATACGTTGTTCCATCATATCCCAACGCAGACTGTCTTTGGCATCGACGGCCGTTACGACACTGTTTTCATTGACCGGCGTCATACGCGCCAGCGCGTTGTGCTGGCGACCTGCCCCGATAGTCCCTATGGCGGCGGGCTGTACGTCTGTAATGCGGATTCCGTGCAGGAAGGGCGTGTTGCTGGTTATGTGCAGAACACAACCCATTGGCTTCCCTGGATGCGGACTGTGGTGGGCTTGCGTGAGGAGTATTATCAGGGATCAGACCTCAGCCTGGTCACAGGTGCTTCCGGCCATGTTGGCCAGGCGCTGTTCCAGCCGAAAGGGAGTCTGATTTTTGGGCCTTGGAATAAAACAGAGCTTTATCTGAGTGCGGGACGGGGCTTCCATTCCAATGACCTGCGGGGCGTGGTGGGCACGTTTTCAGGGGATCGTTTTACCGCGGGCTCCGTACAGACTCCGTTGATGACCAAGGCTTTTTCAGAGGAAGTGGGTATCCGTTCCACGCCCTTGCGGCATCTCAACACGCAGCTTTCGTTCTGGCGGATCGATTTTGATTCAGAGCTGATCTACGACCCGGACGAAGGTGTAAACGAGGCCGGGCCGCCAAGCCGTCGTCAGGGCGTGGAGTTTTCAGCCCAGTACAATCCCCTGCCCTGGCTCGAACTGAATACCGATATTGCTTATACACACGCCCGCTATCGCACTAACAATCCGGGCTATTATGGCATTGATGGTCTTTATGTAGCGAATGCGCCTGATCTTATCTGGTCATTCGGGGTGCTGATTGACACCAAGGGGCCGTGGTTTGGCGGTGTCCAGCTGCGTTGGCTGGGTAGCTACCCGTTGCTGGAAGATAACAGTCTGCGCGCCAAGGGATACCGGGAGGTTAACCTTGATGTCGGGTATCGCTTCAACAAACACCTGACGCTGACGGTTTCTCTGTTCAATCTGACTAATTCTCATGATAACGCTATCGAATACGGCTATGAATACCGTATCGCGCCTACGGCCCAGCCCATTACGGGCGCTACCGTGCACCCCCTGGAGCCTATTTCCGCCCGTTTTGCCCTGACCCTGACGTTGTAGAGCAGGGCAACTGCAAGCGGGTCGGGAGCTTAATAGTCTCCCTTCCCCTTGTTGCGGATAAGCCGCGCTTTGTCCCGCTGCCAGTCGCGGTCGGCTATGGCGTGGCGTTTGTCTACACTTTTCTTGCCGACGCCCAGACCGAGCGTAACCTTGGCTACCCCGCGAGCGTTGAAGTGGATGTCGAGCGGCACAAGAGTAGCGCCCTGCTTGGCGATCGCCCCCATGTATTTCCGCACTTCCTTGCGGTGCATCAGGAGCTTGCGTGGGGCGCGGGTGTCGAAGCGCGAGAGCACGCCCCCTTGGTATTCAGGGATATAGCTGTTGAACAGCCACAGTTCCCCATCGCGCTCACCGGCAAAGGCTTCGTTGATGGTGGCGCGGCCAAGGCGCAGGCTTTTGACTTCCGGGCCTTTAAGAACAAGCCCGGCCTCTATGGTTTCCTGAATGGCGTAGTTGAACCGGGCCTTGCGGTTCTGGGCAACCATTCCGTGGGAAATCATGGTGCTTTTGGCGGATTTTCCTGCTTTTTGCGACATGATCAATCAAGCAGGCCCGTAGCGACCAGGGCAGCGCGCACTTTTTCGCGCGAGGGCTCTGTGAGCGGTGCCAGCGGCAGGCGGCAGGTTTCTCCCGCAAGGCCCAGCAGGCTGGCGGCGTATTTGACTGGAGCAGGATTGCTTTCGCAGAACATGGCATCATGCAGGGGCAGCAGGCGGTCCTGAATGGCCATGGCGTCCTGTACGCGGTCCTCCTTCCATGCGCTCTGTACATTGGCGCAGAGTGCGGGCGCGACATTGGATGTCACGCTGATGCAGCCGTCACCGCCCGATGCCAGAAATGCGACGGCCGTGCCGTCTTCACCTGAAAGCTGGTTGAAGGGACGATCCAGCGCATGACGGAGTTGGAGAGGGCGCAGCAGGTTGGCGGTGGCGTCCTTGACTCCGATGATGTTCGCGTGTCTGGCAAGGCGCGCCATGGTTTCGACGCTGATATCCACCACCGAGCGGCCGGGAATATTGTATAGAATAACCGGAATGGAAATGGCGTCCGCAATGGTCATGAAATGGCGGTAAAGCCCTTCCTGCGTCGGCTTGTTGTAATACGGCGCGACAACCAGCACCGCCGCTGCTCCGGCGCTTTGCGCATGGCGCGCCAGATCAGTCGCTTCCGCCGTGCTGTTGGAGCCTGCTCCGGCAATGACTGGCACGCGCCCAGCGGCAACCTTGATAGCCCGTTCGACAACGGCATGGTGTTCGGTATGGCTCAGGGTCGGGCTTTCGCCAGTCGTCCCCACGGCGCACAGAGCGGACGTTCCTTCCCGGATCTGCCAGTCCACCAGATTTTCAAAGGAAGGAAAGTCAAGGCTGCCATCCCGGTTCATCGGGGTAATGAGGGCGGTAATGGAGCCGGAAAAGAACGTGTCAGACATGGGCTGTAATCGATCCTGAAGTGGCATCCTCCGGTGAGGAACGCGGCATGTCCTGTCCTTCGGGTGATGTGGAGTGACGGAAGGGCGATTGTTCATAAACACCCAGAATTGTGGCGCTTTTGGTGAAAAATTCAAGCTCGGCCAGCGCCTTGCCCAGACGGTCGTCATCTGGGTGGCCTTCCACGTCCATCAGGAAGCGCGTGGCGGCGAAGGTTTCGCCGGTCATGTAGCTTTCCAGACGGGTCATGTTCACCCCGTTCGTGGCGAAGCCGCCCAATACTTTGTAAAGTGCGCCTGGTATGTTGCGGACGCTGAAAATCAGCGTTGTCATCACATGGGGCGTGTGCACGGGGGGGCGACTGGGCTGACGCGAAGCAATATAGAAGCGGGTCGTGTTGTGGGCCGCGTCTTCCACATTGCGCTTGAGAATTTCAAGCCCGTAAAGCTCGGCAGCCAGCGCCGAGGCCACAGCGGCCTCTTCGGGCTTTTTCCACAGCGCCACCAGTTCGGCGGCTCCGGCCGTGTCGAATTCGGGCACCGGGGTCAGGTTGTAATCGCGCAGCAGCACGCGGATCTGATCCATGGCCACAGGGTGAGTATGGATACGGCGCACCTGCTCCATACGTGTTCCCGGCACAACCAGCAGGCAATGCTCAACGCGCTGGAAGTGCTCCCCTACGATATGCAGGCCTGATGCGGGCAGCAGTGAGTGAATGTCGGGCACGCGCCCTGCCAGACTGTTTTCGCAGGCCAGCATAGCCTGCTCCGCCCGACCTTCATGCACGGCGGCCATGGCCTCGGCAAAGGTGCGGCACGGCAGGGTGCGCCAGCCGGGCCGTGCATTGCGGCACGCCAGGTCTGAATAGGCTCCAGGTGTCCCCTGAAAGGCTATGACCTGCTGTGTCATGACTTCCGTGCTCCGATCATGCGGCGCGCCCGCTCCAGGTCTGCTGGTGTATCCACTCCGAAGGGAGCGGTGTCCATGCGGGTGCAGCCAATCCGCATACCCGCTTCCAAAGCTCTTAACTGTTCGAGATTCTCACGCATTTCAAGCCCGGAAGGTGGCAGACTGACAAAACGGGACAGCGCCGTGCGCCGCCAGGCATAGACCCCGACATGATGCCACAATGGCCCTGCCCCCCAGGGAATGGGCTGGCGAGAAAAATACAGGGCTGGCGCGCACGCTTGTTCAGCCTCGAATGAGCAGGCTACTTTCACAACTGATGCCGCGTCGCGTTCCTCGTCCGATGTAATGGGCGCTACTAGCGTGCCGAGGTCGAACGCTGGATTGTCCATGACATCCAGCACGGCACGCAAGGCCGTTGCCGGAAACGTGGGCAGGTCGCCCTGCAGGTTGATGATAATATCGTGCCGCCCTTCGGGATCTGCAAGGCAGGCGGCCTGCCATGCCCTGTCGGAACCAGAAGGCAGGGCCGGGTCTGTCAGGATGGCGGTACCGCCTGCTTTTGTGACAGCCTCACAGATTTCCAGCTCCGCCGCCGCGACAATTACCGGGCCGATCTGCGCATTCAAGGCGACCTCCAGTACGTGCGCGATCATGGGGCGACCCGCAATGTCCGCCAGTGGTTTTCCCGGCAAGCGGGTGGAGGCCAGTCTTGCGGGAATGATGGTCAGCGGTGGGGATGACATCGGCTTGCTCCAGAGCGTGGCGCGGCTTATAGCCGAAGCCAAGGCGGGCAGCACTCTAGAAAAGGTGTATGGCAAACGCAACGGGTGAACAGAGGGGCGTTTTACAAACATGGACGGCAGGGGGCTGAACAGGAGCGCGGTCGCGGTGTTGCTGAGTATCGGCGTTATGGTTGGGGCTTATGGCGTGGCCCGTTGCCTGGTGCCGGATACCACTCCTGCCCGTCTGGCTTTGATGTTGCCCGGCCACGGGGCCGTCGCCATTGGGCCGTACCTTCAGCGGGCAGATGCGGGCCATGGCGCGCGGATGGTGGAGCAGATCTGCGGCGGCTGTCATGCTTTTCGGGCGGGAGCCGACGATGTTGCGGGACCAAACCTCTTTGGTGTGGTTGGCAGGCCTGTGGCATCCGTTTCGGGCTATGCGTATTCTGATGCACTGCACCATGCCGGTAGTGGCCGGGTATGGACCGAGCAGGCGCTTTCCGACTGGCTGAGCGGGCCTGACCGTTTTGCGCCTGGCACGCGCATGTCTCTGAACGGGCTGAGCGACCCTGCCCTGCGGGCCGATATTATTGTGTATTTGCGAACACTCCGCCAACCGCAGGACTGAGGCGGCGCGTCCTTCTTACCCTTTCAGGAAATCGAAGCATGACCACCAGGGAAATCGATCTCTACGTCGAAGTGGCCAACGCTCTGGCCGATACGGTTCGCTGCGTGGTGCGGCCGTGGTTCCGCCGGGGTATTGCGGTGGAAAGCAAGGGGGATGAAAGCCCCGTGACTGTGGCAGACCGTAGTGCCGAGCGGGTCATGCGCGCCCTTCTGGCTGAACGCCTGCCGCATCACGGTGTGTTCGGAGAGGAGTTCGGGCAGGAAAACCCGGGGGCTCCGTATCAGTGGTTGCTCGACCCGGTTGACGGCACGCGCGCTTTCGTAACGGGGCGGCCAAGTTTCGGCACGCTGATAGCTTTGTTCCATGAAGGCAGGCCGCTGCTGGGGGTGCTGGATCAGCCGATACTGGAAGAACGCTGGCTGGGAGTGAGCGGCAGGGAAACGGTCTTTTCGTCATCGCTGGGGGGGCGCATCGGCACGCGCGCTGTCAGTCTTGGAGAAGCGGAAATGTCCTGCACCTCGCCGGAAATGCTGGAGGCCGCGCCGCATGATGGCTGGAAAACGCTGAAATCCCGCGCCCGCCGCATGACGTGGGGAGGAGACTGCTATGCCTACGGCCTGCTCGCCCTCGGCCAACTCGATCTGATCGCCGAATGCGATATGAAGCCGTGGGACTGGGGGGCGCTGGTGCCCATCGTGCAGGGGGCTGGCGGTGTCATGACCCGCTGGGATGGCTCCGCCCTGCGGATGGAGGGGGATGGAACGGTTCTGGCAGCCGCCAGCCCAGCCCTGCACGCGGCTGCCTGTGAGGCGCTCTGTTCCGGTCAGTAAGTCCCTCGTGCCCGGTGGGAGGGGCCGTATTCTGGCGGATATTTCGCCATTCCGACATGGCCCCCTCTGTTCATGCGCCGTGATTTGCGATAGGCCTGCGCTTTGACACAACAGCTATGGTCATTCCAGATGAGCACCAGCACGCACCTGTCTCTCCCCAAGGACAAGATCCGTATTCTCCTGCTCGAGGGCGTGCATGACAGCGCGGTTGCGCTGCTCAAGGCCTGCGGGTACGACAATGTCGTGCGGCTGAAAGGTGCTCTGGAAGGCGAGGCCCTGCGTGAGGCGCTTGAGGGCGTCCATATCGTCGGCATCCGCTCCCGGACCCAGCTGACGAAGGAAGTCATTGAATCGGCGGATCGTCTCATGGCTATCGGGTGTTTCTGCATCGGCACCAATCAGGTTGATCTTGATGCCGCAAGGCTGAGCGGCGTGCCGGTGTTCAACGCGCCGTACAGCAACACCCGCTCGGTGGCGGAGCTGGTCATGGGCGAGATTGTCATGCTCATGCGCCGTATTTTCCCGCGTTCGGTTGAATGCCATGTCGGGGAATGGAACAAGTCCGCCGTCAATAGCTGGGAAGTCCGCGGCAAGACGCTCGGTATCGTCGGCTACGGCTCCATCGGCTCGCAGCTTTCCGTTCTGGCGGAAGCCTTCGGGATGCGGGTTCTGTATTATGATGTAGTGGACAAGCTGGTGCATGGTAACGCCCAGCCGGTGGACACGCTGGAAGACCTTCTGGGCCAGAGCGATGTAGTCAGCCTGCACGTGCCGCAGCTTCCCACCACGGCCAATCTGATGGGGGCGGCCCAGATCCGCGCCATGAAGAAAGGTGCGTTCCTGATCAACAACGCCCGTGGCAATGTCGTTGATCTCGAAGCACTGGCCGAAGCCCTCAAAAGCGGTGACCTGCTGGGCGCGGCCATTGATGTGTTTCCCAAGGAGCCCAAGGGCGCTGGCGAGCTGCTGTCCACCCCCATCATGGGGCTGGAAAACGTCATTCTCACCCCGCATATCGGCGGTTCCACGGTGGAAGCGCAGGAGCGCATCGGCGTGGAAGTGGCTCGCAAGCTGGTCGAATACTCCGATGTTGGCTCGACGTTCGGAGCGGTCAACTTCCCCGGCGTGCAGTTGCCTGCCAGCCCGCGCGGCGCGCGCTTCATGCATGTGCACCACAGCGTGCCGGGCATGATGATGAAGCTGAACGAGGTTTTCCTGAGGGCGGGCTGCAACGTTACGGCGCAGTTCCTGCAGACCGACAGCGAAATTGGTTACGTCGTGATTGAGGCGGATACCGCCGGCGACACGGAGCTGGATGACCGCCTGCTCCATTCCCTGCGCGAGATAGAGGGCACGATCCGCGCCCGTCTGATCTACAAGGGCAAGTAAGGTATGAACGCGGGTGCGGGACTTATTAACGCCCGTATTCGCAGCTTTGCTTTTTCAGGGATAGAAGCCCGGCCTGTCTGGGTTGAAGTGCAGGTCGCCAGCGGCCTGCCTGCCTTTCTTGTGGTGGGCCTGCCCGACAAGGCTGTGGGCGAGGCGCGTGAACGTGTTCGCGCCGCCCTCACCTCCATCGGGCTGGCTCTGCCAGCCAAGCGTATTCTGATCAATCTCGTTCCAGCAGACCTTCCTAAGGAAGGCTCGCATTTTGACGTGCCCATCGCGTTGGCGTTGCTGGCGGCCATGGGGGTCGTGCCCGCAGAGGAAGCCGGGCGCTATGCGGCTATGGGCGAACTGTCGCTCGATGGGCGGATCAACCCGGTGTCCGGCGTGCTCTCGGCGGCGCTTGAGGCAGCCTCTCTCGGTCTGGGGCTGGTCTGCCCTGCCCAGCAGGGGGAGGAAGCATTGTGCGGCGGTGATATTGCCATTCTGGCTGCACCAACCCTCCTGGCTCTGATCAACCATTTCAATGGTATGCAGCCATTGGCCCCGCCCGTTTTTACACCGCAGTTACCGACGCCTGAGCAGACCGTTCCTGATCTGGCGGATGTACGCGGTATGGAAACCGGACGGCGGGCGCTGGAAATTGCCGCCGCCGGTGGCCATTCGCTTTTGCTGTCTGGTCCGCCGGGGGCTGGTAAATCCATGCTGGCATCGCGGCTTGTCGGGTTGCTGCCTGATCTGACGCCTCGTGAAAGTCTTGAAGTATCGCGTATATACAGTGCGGCGGGGCTGCTTACGGAAGGGCGTCCGCTCCTGCGTCCTCCCTATCGCGACCCGCATCACTCCGCGAGCCTGCCTGCGTTGGTCGGGGGCGGTTCGCGTGCCCGGCCAGGGGAAATCAGTCTGGCGGATCAGGGCGTACTCTTTCTGGACGAACTGCCTGAGTTTTCCCGAGCCGCCCTTGAGGCCCTGCGTCAGCCGCTGGAAACTGGGCGCGTGACGATTGCGCGGGCTGCGGTTCATGTCGCGTATCCGGCCCGTTTCCAGCTTGTGGCGGCTATGAATCCCTGCCGTTGCGGCTATCTGGGTGATGCCACGCGTGAGTGTAACAAGGCCCCACGTTGCGGGCAGGATTATGCGGCGCGCCTGTCCGGGCCGCTGCTTGATCGTATCGACCTGCATGTGGGTATGCAGCCTTATGAGCCACTAGGGTATATGCGCGATGCAGTGGGTGAGACGACCGCGCAGGTACGCCAGCGCGTGACTGCCGCCCGTGCCCTGCAAAGCCAGAGGCAGGATGGGCGGAAAAACGCTGAAATTTCGATTGAGCAGACCGGTTTGAACGGTGCGGCTGCACAGATGGCGCAGTCAATCGCCGAAAAATTCCGCTTTTCAGCACGGGGCTACACGCGTCTGGCTCGCGTGGCCCGCACGGTCGCCGATCTGGCCGAGAGTGCGGAGATAAGGCCAGAACATGTGGCTGAAGCCGCCACCTTCCGGGTGCGGCTTCAGGGCTGAGCACCAGTATTCAGGCGGTCTGGAGCTTCGTGAAGGCCTGTTTTAGATCGCTCATGAGATCTGCGGTCTGCTCAAGCCCGACCTGAAGCCTGAAGGCGCAGGCCTGCCCCATGGGGGATGGAAAGGCACGCTGGATACCCCCGGTTGTTGGCAGCACGAGGCTTTCATACCCGCCCCATGAGGCACCGATCCCGAACAGACGGAGACTGTTGATCATGCGCTCCATGTCATGCCCGGTGTAGCGAGGCGCGAGCACAACTCCGAACAGGCAGCCCGCCCCCGTAAAGTCACGCGCCCATACGGCGTGGCCGGGACAGTCCGGCAAGGCCGGGTGCAGGACGCGGGCAACCTCGGGCTGCTGTTGCAGCCACGTTGCCAGATCAAGGGCAGAACGGGCTTGCTGCGCCAGCCTGACCCCCATGGTCCGCAGCCCGCGCAGGGTTAGCCAGCAGTCATCCGGCCCTGCCACCTGCCCTGTCTGAATAGCCGTATCGCGCAGTTGTTCCCATGTCTTACGGTCGGCCACGGTGATAGCGCCCGCGATGACATCGGAATGGCCCGCCGGATATTTGGTCAGGGCCTGAATGGAAAGATCGGCCCCATGGACAAAGGGGGCAAAAATACCAAAGCCCCACGTATTGTCTATAAACAGCTTGGCTCCGCTGCGGTGCGCCACCCGAGCCAGCATTGGAATATCCTGCACCTCGAACGTGTGGCTGCCTGGGCTTTCTGTAAAAATCACCCGGGTTCTGGGCGTGATGAAAGCTTCCAGCTCTTCTTCTTCGGCCATAGGGGGGAAGTAGGACACTTCTACCCCGAAACGGCGCAGCACGGTTTCAGCAAAGCGGCGTGTGGGGCCGTAAACACTGTCCGAAAACAGGCAGTGATCGCCCGCACTCAGAAAAGCCAGAAGCGGCAGGGTACATGCGGCAAGACCTGAACTGACGATCTGGCAATCCGTGCCGCCCTCTATCGTGGCGATTGCCTTTTCCAGTTCATGCTGGATGGGGGAACCCATGGCGCCATAAATGCTCTCGTGGTCGTAGCGCGCATTCCCCTGCCGTTGCATCGCCTCTAGCGAGGGAAAGACAACAGTGGAACCACGTGTGACAGGCGGGTTAACGTAGCAGCCATGGTCATCAGGTGTGAGCCGCGCCGTATGGGACAGGGCTGTGCCCAGTTTGAGCCAGCCTTCGGCCACCCTGTTCTGATCAGTCATGCGTCGTGCTCCGTTTCTGCCGTGGCTTTTACTGGTTGAGTGTGCGCTCGGTGGTAACCGGCAGTTCTGGTATGCTGCCCCATTCAGCCCATGAGCCATCATAAAGAGCACAGTCCTTCATGCCGGCAAGGTGCAGGGCTACGGTCAGAACCGAGGCCGTCATGCCGGACCCACAGGTGGTTATGGCTTTATCCTGCGGCTGCACGCCAATCTGGCTAAAAACCCCTTGCAGTGCCTGTGGAGACAGGAAATGGCCCTGCCCGTCCAGAACCGTCTTGTAAGGCAGGCAATGCGCGCCCGGCATATGTCCGGAACGGACGCCGGGCCGGGGCTCTGGAGCCGTGCCGTAAAAGCGTGCTTCGCTCCGGGCATCCAGAATAGGGCGGTTGCCAGCAGCCACGATGGCGCACATGTCCCCCAGCCCGGCTATGCGGCTATAATGCGTGTACGCATGGTAGAGGGCCGCGGGGCGTACCGGGGGTAGGCTGTCTGAAGTGGGCAATCCGGCCCGGCGCCAGGCAGGCAACCCGCCGTCGAGTATGCGCGCATTGTCATGTCCGAACAGAGAGGCCAGCCACCACGCCCGACAGGACGAGGCAGTGTTCCCCTGATCGTAGAAGACCACCGCATCAGTCCGGCTTACGCCCAGAGCGCCCATCAGGCTGGCGAAGCGCGCCGCTGAGGGTACGGTATGCGGGAACACGGCCTGCGGGTCGGAAAAGACGTCGATATCGAAGTACAGGCTCCCGGCAATATGTTCACGCAGGAAACACTCGGCGGGGTTGCCGCTTTCTCCGGGCAGGAGGGCTGTTGCATCAAACACGACCGGGGGCGTGGATGAGCGGAGCAGGGTTGCGAGTTCATCCGCCTGAACGAGAAGGGACATGACCAGCCTGTAACCGTTTTCCTGTTTCGGATGCTCGCACCATAAGGTGATCCAGGCCAGGCGTGAACCGGCTTTCTTGCCATGCTGGCAGTCTTTGAGGCGTCGTGCTTTAGTAAGTCCATGGCGAATGAACGGATCATAACAACAGAATACGTCCTGCGATTCCTGTTGCTGGGGGCCATCGCGTATGGCTGTGTCCTTGTTCTGGCCCCTTTTTCTTCCGCTCTGCTATGGGCCGGGGTGCTGACCTACACGACATGGCCGCTGTTTCAGCATCTGCGCAGGCGGATGGGGGCCAGTGCTGCCAGTCTGGTCATGACCTGTCTGTGCGCCGTGGGGGTTGTTATCCCGCTGGCGGCGCTGGCTTCGGCCAGTCTTTCCACCGGGCCACGGCTGGCAACCCAGTTGATGGCGCTGGTCGGGGAAATCAACCATCTACCGCCCCTGCCCCGCTGGCTTGCGACCATGCCGGTCTTCGGTGCTGAAATCAGCCATCGCTGGGCTCTGTGGGAGCAGAACGTCAATGCCTTCGCCGAGGAATTTCGCCCTTATGCGGGAAGTATCATCCAGTCCCTTCTGGGCGTGCTGATGCAGTTCGCCAATGGCGCGATGCATCTCGTCATGGCGTTATTCATCTCATTTTTTTTCTGGATTGGCGGCTCCTCGCTGTGGGACACGCTTCAGGCTGTCATTCTGCGCATAGCGGGGCCGCAGGCGGGGCGTTACCTGCATATCGTGGGCAGTACGGTACGGGGCACTGTGTATGGCATTCTGGGAACGGCCATTATTCAAGGGATACTGACCTGCATAGGATTGTGGATGACAGGCGTGGGAGAGCCGGTAGTATTGGGTATTCTCGCTGCGTTTCTTGCTGTTTTCCCGGTGGGCGCGCCGTTGGTGTGGGGGCCTGCGGCCATCTGGCTGCTGGCAGCGCATCATCCAGTGCATGGTATTCTGCTGCTGTTTTACGGCATTGTGTTCGTGTCCGGCGCGGATCATGTTATCCGGCCGCTCTTTATCGTACGGGGGTCTAAGCTGCCTTATCTGTTGACTGTTCTGGGCGTGATTGGGGGTATTCTGGCTTTTGGCGGTGTGGGCATTTTTCTTGGCCCCATTCTGCTTGCCATTGGTTTTTCCGTTACAATGGAATTTGCTGCTGGGGACACGTTACTGCTGTCGGCTGACGGCAGGAGGAATATCGCCCCATGAAACGTCGGCTCGTAAACCTTGTGGAATGGGCGCAGCGTCGTCGTGTGCGCCAGGTGCCGAGGCATGAAGGGGCAGCCCTCAAGATCATAAGCTGGAATCTGTTGCGCAGGGTCGGGGCTACGGTTCATGACGTTGCCGCTCTGATCATGCGTGAGAACCCCGATATCCTGCTTATGCAGGAGGCGACTGTCGAGATCGACGCGCTGCCCGATCTGGTTGGGGGACACTACAGCCGCGCTCCCCTGCCCGGTCGTATCCATGGTCTGGCGTGCTGGAGCCGTCAGCCTTTCAGCCGTCCGCCGCGGGCGTGCACCATTCCTTCCGGGGTTATGGTCAAGCGTCATGCGCAGATTATTGAATACAGGCGTTTTTCCTTGGCAAACGTGCATCTCTCCCACGGGCAGGTACTCAACCGGCGGCAGTTACGCAGGGTGGCGTCTTTGCTGACCGCTCCATGCGCCATTCTGGGAGATTTCAATCTGGTGGGGCCTACACTGGTTCCGGGCTTTCGCGACGTGGGGCCTAAGGCCCCGACTCATCATATGGCCGAAGTGCTGCCGATCCGGATCGACCGCTGCTTGACGGAAGGCATGGTCTGCCTTGCTGCACGGGTTCTGCCGGTTTTTGCCTCGGACCATCGGCCTATTGCGGTCATGCTTCAGCCTGCGCTGGCGGAAGGGGCTGCCCGTATTACAGATAGGGCATGAACAGGCGCGCGAAGGCATCGCGGATTTTTGCCAGCCTGTAGCGGTTGTCCAGGTCGTAATGGGTTAGCCTGCGGTTTTGATGACTGCTGATAAACGCATCCAGACTGTCTGCCAAAGACGTGTCATAGGCTTCCATATTAATTTCGAAGTTCAGCCGCAGGCTGCGGATATCAAGGTTGGAACTGCCGAAAAAAGACCACGCCTTGTCCACCACCATCAGCTTTGAGTGGTTGAAAGGGGCCGCTGCCAGCCAGATGCGCGCGCCTGAAGGCAACAGGGGGGCAATATTGGCGGCGCAGGCCCAGTCAAGTGCCCGGTGATTGCTGCGTTCGGGAATGACGATATCCACCTGCACGCCCCGTAGTGCCGCTAGTTCCAGTTCGGAAAGAAAGCGTTCGCCCGCCAGAAAATAGGGGGTCATCAGGCGTACGCTGCGGCGCGCCAGAGTAATGGCTTGCAGCATGGTGTATTCTATTTTCTCAAGGTCCGTATCTGGGCCTGCGGTAACAATGCGAGCCAGTGTTTCTCCCGCCTCGCTGGGTGCTTCGCTGAACAGATCGCTGTCGAGTGTTTCATGCGTGGTGAAATACCAGTCCCAGGCGGCTGTTTCGGCCAGCTGACGTACCGCAGGGCCTTCGATCATGAAATGCGTGTCGGACACAGGGTGCCGTGGCTTGCGGGATACGCGGTTTTCATCCGCGATGTTCAGCCCGCCCATGAAACCAACGCGGCCATCTACAACGAGAATTTTGCGGTGGTTGCGCAGGTTGAGAAAGGGCATCCGCCATGGCCATATGGAATGCATGAAGCGGGCGCAGGGCACTCCTGCCCGTTTCAGGCGATGGTAGATGGGGGAGAGGAAATAACCGCTGCCGATACCATCCACCAGAACCCGGACGCATACGCCACGTGCGTGCGCATCGGTCAGGGCTTTGACGAACACCTGACCTATCTGGTCATCGCGAAATATATAAGAACATAACACGACGCTTTTACGGGCCGTTTCAATGGCACGGATCATTGGCGGGTACGCGCCGTCGCCGTCATGCAGGCAGGTGATGGTGTTGCCGCAGACAAGCGGGCGGGTCGTGAGCTTGCCGACCATAAGGGCTAGCGGCGCAAACTGTCCTTCCAACTCACGGTTCCACGAGGAAAGCCGGGAAATACTTGGGCGTCCGGCTGAGTGCGAGCCCACTAGTTTGCGTGCCAGACGGGTTACACGGTTGATTCCGAACATGACGTACAGCACCGACCCGAGAAAAGGCATGAGAATGCAGACGCCCATCCAGCCGATAGCCGAGGCTGTATCGCGCTTGCGCAGCAGGATGTGCAGAACAACGCTTGTGACGAGCCCAAGCTGGAGTATCATCAAAAAAATAAGCAGCATCGGCTGGGAGAAAACGGACAGCATGGCGTTTGATCGGAACTTCCGCGCGACAGAAAAAGCTGCAAACACCATGTATCAAGTGAAGGGCCAACGCAAAGCGGTTTCGCCAGCCCGACGCGCGCGTGGCTTTCAGGCCCAGCACGACGGCTTCGAGGCCGAAAGTCAGGCCTGTGTCATGCTCGAAGCCCAAGGTTGGCGCATTTTGCAGCGGCGTGCCCGAACACTCCGAGGAGAAGTCGATATTGTGGCGGGCCGCTCGGGTGTATTGATATTTGTCGAAGTCAAGAAACGCCAGACCCTGGAGGAAGCCATTGCCTGCTTATCTGCCACGCAGTCCAGGCGGCTCTACAGGGCGGCTGAATGTCTGCTTCAGAGAAATGCCGCGTGGCGCTACGAAACGCTCAGGTTTGACCTGATTGCCATGGATAGCGCCGGCTCTATGGAATGGATCGAGGACATTCTGCGACAGATGTAATCAGGCGCAGCGGAATGGCAGGCGTATCACGTAACCTGTCTGTGATCAGGTACGATGATGCGCCTTTTTGCCGTGTACAGCGTGCTTGGGGGCGTGGTAGCTGACGAGGTGCACCATGCTATGCGCTTTGCCCGCGTGCGCGACGCTTACCACGTGCGCTGTTGAGCTGTGATGCGCTACCCGAATATGGTGATGGATAACGGGTGGCGGAGCCGTCAGCGCCGCAAATGTCAGCTTGCTGGCTTCAAGGTCAGAAATAACTCTCTGTGCGTGTGCTACAGGCAGAAAGCCTAAACCTGCTACAGCCATACCACAGAACATCAGTGATACACGCCCGAAAATAAACCGTGCCATTACTCCGGCCTTATCCCGTTTCCACGATCTCTAGGAAACTATACAGGCCGGAGTGTGCATGACAACCTGAAAATCAGGCAGAAGCGCCACAGGCGATGTTTTTTTCTGCCAGAAGGGTCTGGAGTTCGCCGCTCTGGAACATTTCCGTCACGATATCGCAGCCGCCGACGAACTCGCCCATGACATAAAGCTGCGGAATGGTCGGCCAGTTGGAGTAGTCCTTGATGCCCTGACGGATTGCCGGATCGGCCAGAACATTTTCGGTCTTAAAGGGCACGCCCAGGTGATTGAGAATTTGTACAACGCGAGCCGAAAAACCGCACTGCGGGAAATCGGCATCGCCTTTCATGAACAGCATAACCGGGTTGCTGTCGATATCCTGCTGGATTTTCTGCGTGGCGGAAGCAGTCATTATTTATATCCTTGAAAGGGAGGAACCCGAGGGGTCAGGGAGTGGCGGTCTTGAGTGCCAGGGCGTGGAGCTTGTCGCCCATATGGCCCTGTAGGGAATCATAAACGAGCTGATGCTGCCGCACCCGGGGCAAGCCCCGGAATGCCTCGCTGACAATACTGCACGCATAGTGATCCCCATCGCCTGCCAGATCATCAATCTTGACCTGAGCATCCGGGAATGCCGCGCGGATATATGTTTCCAGCTCCGTGGCGCTCATCGCCATGCTGCCTCTCCCCTTTCTGTTTTTCCTGCCTTAACGGGCGTCCATCAGGGCAGGAAAAAATGTTTCATGTGCGTTTTTAAGTCGTGCGATGGATATGGTGACGCCGCTTGGCAAAATCAAATCCCTGCCGCCGGAACGGGCGATGATCCGCGCCGGCACGCCAGCCGCTGCTGCACGGGCGCACAGGGCCGCACCGTCCTCCACGCAGGCCAGATAGCGGGCCTGATCTTCACCGAACCAGAAGGCTTCGGGACGGATGCCGGAGTCCGGGCTGTCGAGTTCACAGCCGACATCACCGGCCATGACCATTTCCGCAATGCCGACCAGGATGCCGCCATCCGCGAGATCATGGCAGGCAGTAATGGCACCGGACAGGATTTCCGTGCGGACAAAGTCACCATTGCGACGTTCAGCCGCCAGATCGACCTGGGGCGGTGGGCCGTCTTCGCGGCCAAGGATCTCACGTAGCCAGATTGACTGACCAAGCGCACCCTGCGTGGCGCCAAGCAGCACCACGTCCTTGCCGTCCTGCATACCAAGTCCGATTGCCTGCGCCGCATTCTCCAGCACGCCCAGCCCGCCAATAGCCGGTGTCGGCAGAATGGCGGTGGTGGAGCCATCGGGGTTGCGCGTCTCATTATACAGCGAGACATTGCCGCTCACGACCGGGAAATCCAGCACCGTGCAGGCTTCCGCCATGCCTTCGATCGCGGCGATGAACTGCCCCATGATCTCGGGCTTTTCCGGATTGGCAAAGTTCAGGTTGTCCGTCACGGCCAGCGGGCGGGCGCCTGTGGCGGTAATGTTGCGCCAGGCTTCGGCAACGGCCTGCGCGCCACCCGTTTTCGGGTCCGCCTGACAGTAGCGGGGCGTGCAGTCCGTGGTGACTGCCAGAGCGATGTCCGTTTCGTCCACCCGGACAATGGCGGCATCGGCTGCGCCGGGTCGGCGTACGGTTTGCCCGCCCACGGTGCTGTCATACTGGTTCCATACCCAGGAGCGTGAGCACAGGTCGGGAGACGCAACAAGCTGAATCAGCATGGCATCCAGAGACAGCGGTGCGTGCACGGGCTCCAGCGGTGCGGGCGGTACGGGCGGCGTGGAGGGGCGATCGTATATCGGCGCCTGATCTGCCAGCGGAGCCAGCGGGATATCGGCTTCGACCTGTCCATTGTGGCGCACCACAATGTGACCGGTTTCGGTCAGATGGCCAATGATGGCGAAGTCGAGTTCCCATTTTTCAAAGATGCGCCGGGCTACATCCGTGCGATCCGGGCGCAGCACCATCAGCATCCGTTCCTGGCTTTCCGACAGCATCATTTCGTAGGCTGTCATGCCGGGTTCGCGCTGGGGCACGGCATCGAGATCGAGATCGATACCGACGCCGCCCTTGCCCGCCATTTCGACGGAAGAGGAGGTCAGACCGGCAGCGCCCATGTCCTGAATGGCAACGATGGCATCTGTGGCCATCAGTTCCAGGCAGGCTTCAATCAGCAGTTTTTCAATGAAGGGGTCGCCCACCTGCACGGTGGGGCGCTTGGAAAGCGCATCCTCATCGAATTCCGCGGAAGACATGGTTGCGCCATGAATGCCATCACGGCCCGTGCGCGAGCCGACATAGACGACAGGATTGCCAACACCCGCCGCGGCGGAGAGGAAAATCTTGTCCGTGCGCGCGATGCCCACCGTCATGGCGTTCACAAGCGGATTGCCATCGTAAGCCGGATGGAAGTTGATTTCTCCGCCGACTGTCGGCACGCCCACGCAGTTACCGTAGCCGCCAATGCCGCGCACAACGCCATCAATAATCCGGCGGGTTACGGGGTTTTCAGGGCTGCCGAAGCGCAGGGCATTCAGGTTCGCGACAGGGCGGGCGCCCATGGTAAACACATCGCGCAGAATGCCCCCCACGCCCGTGGCCGCGCCCTGATAGGGCTCGATGAACGACGGGTGGTTATGGCTTTCCATCTTGAAGATGGCGGCATAGCCCTGACCGATATCGACAACACCCGCGTTTTCGCCCGGTCCATGGATAACCCACGGCGCGGTTGTCGGCAGGTTGCGCAGCCATTTGCGGGACGATTTGTAAGAGCAGTGTTCGGACCACATGACCGAGAACACGCCCAGTTCCGTCAGCGTGGGGGTGCGGCCCATGATTGCGAGCACACGCCCGTATTCCTCGGCGGTCAGACCGAATTCACGGGCAAGGGCGACATCAACGGTTGCGGGTTTATTCACCGGACTACGGCCTCCACCAGACCTTCAAACAGAGGCAGACCATCCTCACCGCCCATGAGCGGATCAACCAGATCCTCCGGGTGGGGCATCATGCCGCAGATACGATTGTTTTCACTCAGCACACCGGCAATGCTGTTGAGGCTGCCGTTGGGGTTGCTGTCCACATCATCGGCCTGCACCTGCCCGGCTGCGCTGGCGTAGCGGAACGCAACACGGCCTTCGCCTTCCAGACGCTCAAGCGTTGCAGGGTCGGCCGTGTAGTTGCCGTCGCCATGGGCGAGCGGTGTGCGAAACACGTCGCCTTTTGCCCAGCGCCGGGTAAAGGGCGTTTGTGCATTTTCAACGCGCAGGTAGCAGTCCTGTGACAGGAAGCGCAGAGCGGCATTCCGCAGGAGCGCGCCCGGAAGCAGTCCTGATTCGGTCAGGATCTGAAAGCCATTGCACACACCAAGAATATGTCCACCTTTGGCGGCAAAAGCCCGCACGGCCCCCATGACAGGTGAATGGGCCGCCATGGCACCACAGCGCAGGTAATCACCATAGCTGAAGCCGCCGGGCAGAACCACCAGATCAAGCCCTGTCAGGTCGGTCTCATGATGCCAGATCATCCGGGGGGCAACGCCCGTCACGCGCTTGAGCGCAAGGGCCATATCCCGTTCCCGATTGGTGCCTGGGAAGACGACGATTGCTGCTTTCATGGTTTTGCCCCGCACGGATAGGTGTCATGCAGAGCCTTGAAAATGCTCTCGCCCACAGGGTGGGATAGGGCATCTGTATGGGCCTTCAGCCAGATCAGAACCTTATCCCGGATGGATGCAGTCGTTTCCGATACGGGAACACAGAACGCGGCAACCGCACCGGTATCGCCCGCAGCATTGCTGTTGAGTTTCGAAAGCGTTGCGCCATCAGCCAGTCCGCTCAGATAGGCATCGCAAAGGCTGTGCCCGGTCGGACGCGAGCAGATGCGCGCGAAGCTGTCCGTCTGCATGGGGGTTATACGCTGGGCCCTGGCCTGCTCATGGAACAGGGTCGGGTCCGCCAGTGGGCTGGCGAGGGCGCCTGTCAGGCAGAACAGGGCAAGCCGCTTCATGCGGGCACCTCAATGGCGTAGTCTTCGATAACCAGATTGGCCAGCAGATTCTTGGCCATGTCTTCCGCCGTCTTGCGGGCTTCTTCCGCAGTGCAGTCCTGCAGGTCGAGCTCAATCACCTTGCCTACGCGCACATCCCTGGCGTTGCCAAACCCAAGGGTATGCAGGGCATGGCCAATGGCCTTTCCCTGCGGATCCAGAACACCGTCTTTCAGCATGACGGTCACACGTACCTTCATTCTCAGCTCCCGTTGCCGCACGCGGCTTTTACTGTACCGTTTCCGGGCCTCTCATGTCGCCCCCTGCCCCGTTTTCGGGCAGAATTCCCATGCGGCGCGCTACTTCCTGATACGCTTCCTTGACATTGCCAAGGTCACGGCGGAAGCGGTCCTTATCCA
>LAHS01000861.1_pt1 | contig 132046 bp, 117 predicted proteins | sample 329651 | NCBI WGS metagenome assembly LAHS01 (sample SAMN03275699, study PRJNA271635) | activated sludge metagenome | isolation source: sample C-1 Sludge from hydrolytic chamber (first chamber) of Anaerobic...
AAAGCCAAGTCGCTCATTATTCCAGCGAACAAGCGCCTCTAGTCCTTGTATATGTTCGTTTTCCAACATAATTTTAGGTTGGAAATGCAACTCAAATTCACGATTTTCAATCGCTCTACGCAATTCAGAATCTAACAAAAGAACACGCTGCGTGTCTGTTTGTAATTCATCAAAATAAAACGAATATCCGTTAAGACCATTCTTTTTGGAATAGGTCATCGCCTTATCTGCACAAGTAATAAGTTGCTCGGATGTTTCGCCATCAGCCGGATACATACTCACGCCAATACTTGTTGAAACAAAAATTTCTTGTCCATTAATGTTCATTGGCTGTTCCATAATACCAATAATTTGCTCTGCAAATGTTGCTGCCTCACGAACATTTTTTACATTCGTCAATGTGACGATAAATTCATCTCCACCGTATCTTGCAATGATATCTTTGTTTTTGAGCAATGTTTGAATACGTCTTGCTGCTTCTATCAGAATCGTATCTCCCACCGCATGCCCTAAAGTATCATTTATTTGTTTAAATCTGTCCAAATCCAAGAAATAGACAGCATGCTGTACTGAATGAGAAATAGTAGAAGACGATTCCAGTAAACTATCCATTCTCTCAATATAAGCAAATCGATTCGATACATCTGTTAATGAATCAGTTAACAAACGTTTTTCTAGTTCATTTTCTACTATTTTTCTTTCAGATAAATCTGAGAAAATGCCACAATAGTTAGTAATTTCTCCACTATCATTCGTTATGCTAACAATTGTTAACCATTCAGGATACACGTCTCCTGTTTTACGACGATTCCAAATTTCCCCTTGCCATATTCCTTCTTGTCGTATCTTTTCCCACATTGTCAAATAGAAGGATAACTCATGTACACCTGACTGCAATACCGCGGGCGTTTTTCCTATCACTTCATCGCGTTTATAGCCTGTAACGAATTCAAATGCTGGATTAACCATCTCTATTTTTTTATGTTTATCCGTAATCATAATGCCTTCAGATACATTTTCAAAAATTTTCTTCAGTAAGGAAGTGGGGTATTTAGAAATCGAATTAATCTTCTCCAGATTAGTAATTACTCCGCCCATATTTCCGCTCCATCCTATTTATCGATACTACCCTTATTTTTAGAAAAGCGCGTTTCTACTCTTATTAGTAGGTATGTATGTCGCGTTCATACGATAACGGTGATGTTATAACTTAGAAGCGTATCGACAGAGGCACAATCACATGGTATTCACATTACCTCAGGCCTATATCGCGTATGACTAGACATTGTTAAGTAACAGATACTTCTTTTATTAGTTCAAAAGAAAAGCTCTCCACCGAATTGGAGAGCGCTTGTTATTTCGTAGATAAGCATCAAAAAATTCAATAAGCCATGTTTTGTTCCCGAGTACTCAAACAGCTTACGCCTCGTACAACCGGGTAGTAATCATCTATCTACAGAGCGAACTCTGTCCCTCTATCCGTTCAATTCCTTCAAGAGAGTGCCCCTACCATAATTTGGGTTTCTCACTCGTGGGGTTTACCTCGTTCCACCTTGTATGTTTCCAAACAAGCTTCGTCACTGTGGCACTTTCAGGAAGTGTCGACCATATCCAATAGACTTAGGTCTTCCTTCCGCCGTCAGCTTTAAGCTGCCTTACCTTATTTTTTCAGTAAGCACGAACACTACGGCCATCGCAGAACCGTGTGAGCATGGACTTTCCTCTACGACGTCTAGCGCCGCAGCGATTACTCGAATTTCATGATGATACGAAGATTATACTAGACTTTTATGATAAATACAATGTAAATGATAAAAATTATTCGTAAAGTTTACTACCAAATACATGTTTTTCTAAATTTGAAAGACGTTTTAGAATATCAAAGTTGGTTGTTCCCGCTGCGGATGCGGCTGGTTGTGGTTGTCTCTTTGGTGTATTCTCAATTTCTTCTTTTAGTTGTCTGTTCTCTTCTCTTAATTGAGCAACTACTTTTTCAAACGATTCATAATCTTGAATAATTTCATCAAGAAAAGAATCGACCTCTTCTACATTATAGCCTTTAAAATTTTTCTTAAATTCCTTTTCAAGAATCATTTTTGAAGTTAATTTAATGTCCATACACATCGCCCTTCCTCGCACTACATACACGAATTCATTATAGCATATTTCATAACATTATATCGTCTGAAAACATTAATTGTAAGGCTAAACTTGTCGTTTCTTGCGCTTCCCCGGGAAATTATTGCTTATTTCCTAATCTGTGCAATCTCTTTTCCCAAGAAATTTCCCATTTTTGTTTTTGTTCCATCCGCCAATCCTCAGTCGAAGTAATCAGTTGTATGCCTTCTAATGTATAAACAAGGGCCTGTTTCATATCTTTTATGTGATGCTCATAGATTATGGCTAGTTGTTCTAGTGCCTGCAACTTTTTTCGTGGCTCTATAAAATGGAGTGAAGCAACGAAGGCATCAATTGCTTCGCTATACTGCTTATTTTTTTTAAGCTGCATGGCTAGATAAAATTGGGCATTTCCCGCTTCACGCGCATCAAATTGTGCTGTTACCTTTTCTAAAACGTTAACACTTTGTGGACGTTTCTTTAAATCAGCATACCATTTCCCGATATTCGTGTAGGTATTGGCTGATTCGTCACTCGATTGTTCAAATAATAAGTAAGTAGAATGAACATACAAGGTAATGAGCGACAGCAAATCCCACTCGTTATGCACAAGTACCTTCATAAGCGCATCTGGCACACCACTTTTCACTGCATCTAAGTAAATGATTGGCGCTAAATGGCCCGGTATATCCCCAACGCGTGAGAAACCAAGCTTTTCTTCTTCTACTGATTTTAATTTCAACCGCTCCATATCATTTTTCCATAATCGCTTCGAGCTATGCAATAAATCGATTTGGCGCTGGGTACGAAGTTTAGGTAGAACTTTTTGGTTGAGTGTCCAACGTGTTTCTAGCTGTGGCCAGTCAAAGCTTTTGCCATTATACGTAATAATCGTCGCTGTTTTTTGCCAAAGCCTTGATTCAAATAGCAAGGCTGCTTCATGTGCTGGATCAGCTAAGACATATTGTGTTAATACAAAATCGTGTTTGGTCACTTCTAAAAAACCAAGAAGAAAAATTTGTGTTCCAACACCTTTTAACCCTGTCGTTTCTGTATCAAAAAACAGGACATTTTCATCCACATCTAATGCATAAGGATGATCAAAATCAGCAGATTGCCATTTAGTGAGCGCATCAAAAAATGACTGTAATGGATAATGACCATGCTGATAATGGAATGGATAATGCACTTGTCGCTTAAAAACAATACCAAACTCATTATCAATACGCGTAAGACCAGCTTTCTCCCACTGATGAACATAGTTTGGTATAATCGGCTTTTGATACGTTGATTGCTCATTAGCGACTGGTTTTTGCACCTTTTTTCCAAGCATTTTTTTCATCTGTAGTATTTTATTTTCGTAAGACATCGACTTCACTCATTTTCTGACTGTAAAATTTTTCAATACTTGTTAGCAAGCCATCCATTCCCTGCTATCAATAAAGGTGGAAAGCCTGTTGCCTAAGGTAACTTATTAAATATATCAACTGTATAACCTTATAGATTACCTAGAATCTCTTATGCTACATACTATCATACCAAATCTAAACAACATAAAGGCGCATCGCACAATACTGAACCGATCATTGCCTCAAGCCGTTAGTCAAAAATGGTGTACGTAATCACATTACATTTTAGATATGGTGAAGAAAGCCAATGTTATCATACGTACCATAATGAATTGTTATGCAACGATTGTTGGCAAATGAATATCTTCATTTACAAAAGCGTCCATACATTAATTTTTATACAAGCCTCTATTCTAGGTAGTTTCAGCACTGTTTCAATTGTTTAACAATTATTCCAACCAAAAACGCTTTTAAGCCACTACTTCCCTCAATAATTAGATCCTCTAACACTATCATATTCAATCTTAATCATTAGTAAAGCACATCTTCTCACTTATGTAAAAAGAGAGAAGATGTGCTTCTTCTGTTAGCGATTCATCGCACGGGACATCAATGCAACAAATTGTGCCCGTGTCATAGGATCATTTGGTTTAAAGTAGCCATCATCCCCTAATGCAATTCCTTCTTGTTGTAAGGTCGCTATATAGTTGTAACTCCAATGTGTCGGTGGCACGTCTTTAAAATGACTTGTACCATCTGGTGTTAGCTGTAACGCTTCTACAAGTACTTTAGCCATTTGGGCACGAGTCAGAAAGGCATCTGGATGAAATTCTCCATTTGAACCATCGACAATCCCTGCCTGATACAACTTCGTAATAGCTTCATAATATGGATGACTCGGCAAAACATCCTTAAATGGTACCGTCTCACGTATTGGTTCTAGCTCAAAAGCACGTGCAAACATAACGGCAATATGCTGACGTTTAATGTAATCATTCGGACGAAATGTTTTATCTGGATAGCCAGTAATAATTCCTTTTCTCGTCATGTCCTGAATCATCTCCCATGCCCAATGCGTTTTCGGAACATCAGAGAAAATAATTTCTTGCTCAATCTCTGGTTTTGATGGCTCAGTTTGTGGCGTTTCCACAGGATTGCTTGGTTCCTTTGATGGCGTTTCTGGATTCTCTGGTACAGACGGCGTTGTTGGTGTCGAAGATTGACCATCGCTACCAGATGAACTATTTACAAACCATTTTGCATAGAGCGTTGTATCTTTTGTCACCACATCAATCAAGAAGTCCCATTGTGTTGTCAAAGTATCGCTCTTATACCAGCCCGCAAACGTATAACCTGTTTTCGTTGGCGCTGTTGGTGCAATGATTTTGTCGCCATAAGAAATGGTTAAGTCTATTACTGGACTTCCACCATTGACATCAAAGCTGACCGTAAATGGTTTTGGCAATAATGTAACGGCTGAACTTGTTATTTGACCTAGTCCTGTTGCGTCAAATGATAACTGTGCGCTAGAAACATTCGCTGCATTCACTGACCCTAAATCGGAAAAGCTGACGATTCCCGCATTTGCTTTGGCTGTTAGCGTCCCCGTTAACATCCATGCGCCTGCGTCTTTTTTCGCCACGGTTATAACTTTTGTATAATCGTTGACACTTATATTTTCATAAGCATCATAAAGCGTCACTACAGGTTGTTGACTAAATATCCCTCCATTTATTGTGGGAGCTTTAAGATCTGTCGTTACCTTCATGCTAGCTGCACTTCCCGCAACTGGCGTAATCGTTAACGAATTTGTAGTAGCGGTGCTTACACCTGACACTATAAATCCGATTGACTGTGTCGTTGCTGCATTCAATTTCAAACTCACTGTAGCTACTCCGTTCGTGAAGCCTAAAGCGACTAATTGACTTGATGAAGTCAATGGTTGTCCATTTAAGTGACCAATTGAACCATTTGGTGCTTGATTGTAGCCAAAAATAGTAACATTTTTTATGCCATTAAATGTTGTATCTATATCTCCTAATGCATTTTTTACAGATAACGTAATCATATTATCGGAACCTACTGTTGGCGTATTGGATGCCACCGTAGCGTCCACTGTTTGTGCAGGTTTTGGATTGAATTGTACACTAGTCGTGGCAGCAATGGCATTGCCATTAACAGTTGCACTGATTGTACTCGTACCAGCAGTACTAGGAGCAGTTAGAGTCGCTGTATAGGCACCATTGTTATGATTTGTGACAGTACCAATTGTCCCTAGTGTTGACAATATACTTACTGTCGCTCCACCAGTTGTAACATCATTTCCTTGCGCATCTTTCAACTTCACGGTTACAGTCGTCTGGCTTGTTCCGTCCGCGAGCAGCGAATTATCATTAACAGTAACGGTGCTCTTTGCTAATGATGGTGGACCTGAGACAAATTGCACGCTAGCCGTTGTTGGTATCGCGCTACCACCGACACTTGCACTGATGCTACCAGTACCGATTGTCGTTGGAGCAGTTAGAGTTGCCGTATAGGTACCATTGTTATGATCTGTCACAGCACTAACCGTTCCTAATGATGACGCAATCGTTACAGCCTCTCCACCAGTAGTAATATTATTTCCTTGTGCATCTTTTAACTGGATAGTGACAGTCGTCTGGCTTGTCCCATCCGCTACAAGGCTAATATTATTGATTGTCACTTGACTCTCTGTTGGGGATAGTGCGTAATCAGGAATCATATACGTTTTGAAAGTGAAATCCATTCCAATTGCTGGGGCGTACCCTCTTAAATACGCATCATTGTGACTTGTAAACCACCCAAAACCAGCACTGCCACCGTTTTCAGTAGAAACAACCATTCGATACATCGTTTCCCTCGTCAAATATGGTAATATGCTTGAAAAATCAACCGATGCCCAACCCGAGCCAAATGATGCTAATTGTGCAGAGCCAAGGGGTGTCGATAAATCCCCCTCCTTATAAATACTTACTTTTAATGCCCCAGGAGAACTCATGCTATCAAATATGCATATATCAATCTTGCTTAGTTGCCCAGAATAGAAAGGCGTAAATGTTTGATAGCGTGGATAATCAGAATTAACCCAAACATTACCAGAATAACTCGTCTGCTCTTGATCCAAAACATCAGAAGTAGCGGCTTTAGCACTTCCCCCAAAAAATAGAACTATACTTATTGTAACTACTACAAGTAATACAACCGATAGCCGAAATTGCTTTTGATTGTTCATCCGTGTCCCCCACTCTTTAACCTAAAATTGCCAGTTAAATATTTATCTTTTTTCTACTTTTTAATAATACTGATTTATAGCCTAATAGAAAATATTTTTTTCAGATTCGCGCTCAATTTTTTTGATTTTTTTATTATTGTTAAAATTGTAAAAATATACAAATTATGATGCTAGCATTTATTAACAGCATAAAAAAACACGCTACAAAGAATTTCATCCCTCTTTGTAGCGTGTGCTATTTTATAAACTAATAATTTCCGCTTAGCAATTGAAGCAGTTTAATAACTTTACTTTTTGAATTAATGATAGATTCTTGCGGACCGATACAGGATGGGCAACCGGATTTACAAGGGCATGCTGTAATATGATGCTGTACCTTTGTCACTAAATCCTCCCATAAATCATACACTTTTTCACTTAAACCAATTCCACCTGGATATTTATCGTAAACAAAAAACGTTGGTTGGTCATTGTGCGTTGCTTTTACTTGGGGCACAACCGCGACATCACTACTATCGCATTGAATAAATAATGGTATAAAGGCATTCATCGCATAGGCTACACCCATCATTGCATCTGTCAGCTCTTCTTCAGTCCACTTTTGCGGCGACGAAAACGAGAGCCAAGAAGAACTGGTATGCATTTCATCAGGTGGTAGATGAATCGGGCCAGAGCCAATATTATCATGTGTACCAAAGCAAATTTTCTTAAAGATGGTAGCTTGTGCGACTAATCCTACATCGCCGAAGCTAATAGTCCCACCTTGATAGTTGCGACTTCGATCTTCTTCAAGTACTTTCATCTCAACTGCTAAATTCGCGTCTGTGTAATAATCAACATCTACTTCTCGCACAAAAGCTTTTTTTTCTTCCCAATCAAGTTTTTCTACTTGATATTGAATGCCCTGATGCAAATAGATTGCTTCTTCATGTAATAATGTCATAGCACTATGGCGATCCATTTCCCCAATGACTTTCGTACGAGCAGGTACTGTCATATCAATAATTACAACATTTTCTTGAGATGCTGAACGGAGGCTTATATCATGTGCAGGAAACCGATCACTCATCCAATGCCATTTTTCACTCGTTTTAAAAATAACACCTTCTTCTGCTAAATAGTCGAGCAGTTCTTGTATGTCATATTCTCCGTACGTATCGCTTGTTGTAAATGGTAACTCAAACGCCGCACATTTAAGATGATCCATTAAAATCAACATATTTTCAGGGTATATCCGTGCCTCCTCGGGGTCGCTCCCTAGTAAAAAGAGTGGATGATCTACCACATATTGATCTAGTGCCGTAGACTGTGCAACATAAATAATAAGCGCCTCGTCTTGACGTCGGCCAGCACGACCCGCTTGTTGCCATGCACTTGCGATATTTCCCGGGTAGCCCGTCATAATACATGCCTGTAATTGACCAATATCCACCCCTAGCTCCAGCGCATTTGTACTAACTACGGTTTGAATCGTACCATCACGAAGCCCACGTTCTATAACACGTCGCTCTGAAGGTAAATAGCCCCCTCGATAGCCACGCACAGATTCGTCTTGTAGCTTATTGCGCGTCAGTTCTTTCAAATACGTCACAATCATTTCAACACGCACACGACTTTTAGCAAAAATAATCGTTTGAATGCCAGCTATATAAAGTCTTTTGGCAAGATCACTTACCTCTAAAACCGCACTACGCCGAACGCCAAACGTTTTATGGATAATCGGTGGATTGTAAAAGAGAAATGTTTTTTTACCAACCGGAGCACCTGAATCAGCGATTAAAGTGTGGGTATCATTTGTTAAATTATCAGCTAATTCTTTTGGATTTTTTATCGTTGCTGACGTACAAATAAAAACAGGTTTACTACCGTAAAATTCACAGATACGTTTCAACCTGCGAATTACATGTGCCACATGTGAACCAAATACACCTTTATATGTATGTAATTCATCAATAACGATATACTGCAAATTTTCAAAGAGCGATACCCACTTTGTATGATGCGGTAGTATACCTGAATGTAGCATATCTGGATTGGTCATCACAATATGCCCTGCCTTCCGCACCTTTTGCCGAATGCCAGGAGCCGTATCACCGTCATACGTATAGCTTAATATGTCCTCTCCACTCTGTTCAATCAGTTCATTTAAATCATTTTTTTGATCCTGTGCTAACGCTTTCGTTGGAAATAGATAAATTGCTCGTGCATTGCGGTCTTCTAAAATTTTTTGTAATACAGGTAAATGATAGCAGTAAGATTTCCCAGATGCTGTCGGTGTTACAGCAGTAAAGGATTTACGACTCGATGCCAAATCAAACGCTTCCCGTTGATGTGTATACAATTGTGTAATTCCTCGGGCATGTAATGCCTTAACAAGTGCAGGATGTAAATTCTCTGGGAAAGGCGCGTTTTTAGCATCGCGGCCTTCTAAAGTGTGCCAATGAATGATTCGCTCTTTTAATTCGTCATCATAGCGCCATTCATTTAACAATGCACTAATTGTCCGTTTTTTCAATAACATTATGTTGCGCCTCCTTCACTAAGCGATAAAAATTATTTAACGTATAGGAAGTAGAATGGGTTGCATCTAAAAAGCGTTTTTTACTTGTTTCTTTATAAAAAGATTGCACAACAAATTGCTCCATTGATTCAACCGCTGAAGCAATTTGTCCTATATGCATATATTTCGGTCTGTTTTTTTCAATCCAAGCAGTCGCCTCTTGCTGCCACTCTTTCAGCAGTTGATGGATGACATCCGCATGCGGCTTGACCTCTGCAAAAAAATCTGGTGTCCGATCCTCCTCGCGCATTTGCCAAAAGCGTGCAACACATTTTTCACATTCATCTATTAATATGGAAGTTTGCTGTATTAATAACAATTTCGCACCTCATCTCTTTCATTGTACCTTTAGCTAATGATTGTGTGATTATCATGTCCAACCAATAATTTACTGTGTCAAATGTAGATAAAACTTAAGTTCAGGTTCATATGCCTTATTCTTATCTTTACAACATACTCAAACTACCTGAAAGCGTCTTGTCGCCATTCTTAACACTCGCTAAAAGCATTAAATGATTGCATCTAATGAATCATTTTTATAGGTATGAGGTTAGTGTACCAAAGTCTATCATTTTTCACTACTAATAGGCGAACAAGCATTCTTTACTTGCCAGTTCTTTTCTGCTAAGCTTACTTTCTGGCTAACAGATTTGAGCTGCATAAAAAATTGCAGGCTATGTGCATTATTTTCTAATGACACCCTCGTGATAAGTAATTGATTGACCAGATCCAACTGCGCAACTAATTGTCCTAATTTGTTCAATACAACGCCTCCTTTTATCTTTACTTATGTATTCCTCGCATGTATAAAATAACCTTCATGCGTGACAAAAAAAGCGTAAGTTAGCTGAAAGAAGAAGTATTTCGATAAATTTTTAATAAATGCTACCTATGAGTAGCATTCGTAAATGTGCTGATAAAAGACTCTATTTCAACGAATCTAGCAATAAACGAAAGCATTACTATGACAATTTCTATGACGAATGCAGTTGTTTCCTTGGCGAATTTTCTACTTTAAACAGCGAATCATGCCACGGATTAGCAATTGTCATCTAACTTTAGAGCAATGTGCTGACTGTGATGAAGTTCTACAAAAATCATGGTAAACTATTGTGTATAATAGCAGTATTATAGAGGGTGAGCTAAGTGACAATTCGTTATCCAAATGGGAAAATCTATACCCCTGCACAAGCTATTCAAAAAGCAGAAAAAAAGGGGAGAAAGAAGGACTTCTCCTATAGTAATCGTGGGAAAACGCTTGAAGATGAAATTAATGAAGCAAACGACTATTATTTAGAAAGGCAACTTGCGATTATTCATAAGAAACCTGTTCCCGTACAAATCGTCAAAGTAGAGTATCCATCACGAAGTGCTGCCGTTATTCGTGAAGCTTATTTCCGAACGCCCTCTACAACTGACTACAATGGTGTTTGGAATGGGAATTATATTGATTTTGATGCAAAGGAGACCGCCTCGAAGACGAGCTTTCCACTAAAAAATATACACACACATCAAATGAAACATATGCAGCAAGTGAAGGAACAAAATGGTGTGGCATTTATTATCGTTCGTTTTTCAGCTTTTGAGCGGTATTTTTTAGTGCCATACGAAGTTTTACAAAAGGCCTGGCATGCAATGAACAATGGTGAACGTAAATCGATTCCCTTTTCAACCATAGAAAAGGAAGCTTATGAAATTCCAACAAGCTATTATCCACGTATCGATTATTTACCTGTTCTCCAACAGTTTATTGAAGCAACAAGTCATGGCTCTGAAAGTGAGGAGATAAAAAAATGAGTGAACGTCGTCAAACACGCGGGGAGCATCAAAAAGCTCTCGCTCAAAAAAATAAAAAGAAAGCGCCGAAAGCAGCGAAATCTTCGCCTAAAGCTTGGTTCAAGCGTATTGTTCTAACAATACTTATTATAGGGCTTGTTGGCTTAGTCGGCGGGGCAGGTGTATTTGCCTATTATGCAAGTACAGCTCCAGAACTTGATGAAGATTTATTGAAGGACCCCGTTTCCTCTGAATTTTATGATAAAAACGGTGAAATTTTTGCCACAATCGGTGCGGAAAATCGAAAATACGTAAAATACGAAGATATTCCAGAAGATATGATTAACGCCATTCTAGCAACAGAAGACGTTCGCTTTTTTAAACATCATGGGATGGACTTTTATCGTCTTGGTGGTGCAATACTTGCCAACTTCCGTGATGGTTTTGGGGCACAAGGGGCTTCAACATTAACACAGCAAGTTGTCAAAAATTCATTTTTACAAAATGAGAAAAAATTAAAACGTAAAGCACAAGAAGCATGGCTTGCTTTCCAACTTGAACGCAAATATTCAAAAGAAGAAATATTTGAAATGTACTTCAATAAAATGTTGATGTCCGGCCGTATTTATGGCTTTGGGACAGCAGCTCAATATTTCTATGGTAAAGAGTTAAAAGATTTATCATTGGATGAAGAAGCGCTACTAGCTGGCTTAGTTCAACGTCCAAACGCTTACAATCCATTAAAAAATCCAGAGCTGGCAGAGAAACGCCGAAATACAGTTTTGGGCTTAATGTACCAGCATGGAAAAATTACTAAAGCTGAAATGGAAGAAGCGAAAAAAGTTGATGTGCAAGCAGGTCTTTCAGACGATGCTACACGCCAATCATTTGCTGGTTCTAAATACGATGCCTTCCTAGATATCGTCATTAATGAGCTAGAAAATAATGGCGATGGTTCTGCTATGGCTGAAGGTATTAAAGTTTACACAACACTCGATCCGAATGCACAGCAAATTGTCGAAAACATCATGAACGACGATAGCAATTTCCCAACAGAGAAAATTGAATCGGGCGTTGCTGTTGTTGATACAAAAACGGGTCAAATTCAAGCAGTTGGCGGTGGACGAAATTACGGCAACCGTACATTTAACTATGCAGATGACTTAAAGGTTAACCACCCTGGGTCAACAATGAAGCCATTACTTGATTACGGTCCAGCAATTGAATATTTAAAATGGTCAACAGGTAAAACACTTGTCGATGATCCAATGAAATATACAGGTACAAACCAAACGATTACAAACTGGGATGGGAAGTATTTAGGTGCTATGACAGCACGTAAAGCGTTATATGCTTCTCGAAATGTGCCAGCTGTTAAAACGTTTAAAGAAGTTGGCGCTGACAAAGCGAAAGAATTTATCGGACGCTTAGGAATTAAAGCAGAAAATGCTTACGAGGCAGATGCAATTGGTGGTGGTGACATTACAATGTCCCCTATTCAAATGGCAGCATCTTATGCGGCATTTGGGAATAACGGTGTATACACTGATCCTTATGCCATAACGAAAATTGTTTACCGCGACGGCAAATCAACGAAAGACTATACACCAAAATCTACAGTTGCTATGGAAGATTACACGGCTTATATGGTCACAGATATGTTACGTGATGTAGTCAGCAATAAACCAGATGCATCAGGTACAGCCGCGAATGTTTCAGGCTTAGATATTGCTGGTAAAACAGGTACAACTAACTATTCAAATGATGAATTTAATAAATATAATTTACCAGATACGAGTGTGCCAGATTCATGGTTTGCTGGTTACACTACTAATTACTCAATCGCTATTTGGAGTGGTTACGAAAAACGTTCAGATCCAATCACAACATGGGATGAACGCCGTTTACCACAACATTTATTTAAAAATATTATGAAAGACCTTTCTGCGAACATTGAAACTGCACGTTTCAAAAAACCAAGCTCGGTTGTAGAAGCGACGATTGAAGTAGGCTCTAGCCCATTGAAACTAGCTAGTGATTATACTCCAAGTGAATTGCGCCAAACAGAACTATTTGTTCGTGGTACAGAACCTACAGAGGTTTCAAATGAGTATGAAGCACCTGAACTTTCTACACCTTACAATGTAAGTGCAAGTTTAGATTTAGCAGGTCAATCTATTAATATTGGCTGGGAACATGATGCCCTTCTTGACCCAGAAACAGATGAACCAATGGCTACTACTTTTGAAGTATCTGCTACACGTGAAGGTGGCGAAACGGTAGTGCTTGGTACTACTGACAATAAAGGTTTAACTGTTAGCAACACATTAGAAGATGGGAAATACACGATTTCTGTCGTAGCGATTGTAGATGGTACACGCAGTGAACCAGGAACGACATCTTTCGAGATTTCGAGCATGCCTGATGAGGATTTAGGTACCGAAGATCCAGATAATCCAGATATTGAACAACCTACACCGCCTGATCAAGGCAATGGTGAGGACAATGGCAATCCTAACGGCAATGGCAACAACGGCAATAATGGCAATAACAACAACGGTGGTAATAGCGGCAATAACGGTAACAATGGAAATACTGGCAATGGCACTGACAACAACGGCAATAATGCTGGTAGCCAACCTCCTGTAACGCCAACTGACCCCGTAGTGCCAAACGAAGATAACGATAGTGAACAATAGTTAATCTAACTAAACATAACAGGAGTAGAAAATGAAATATTTTCTACTCCTGTTTTTATATTAATAAAAAAGGTTGTCCGTAAGTTCAATCACTTACCGGACAACCTTTTATCTAACATGTATTCTTTAGCGTTTGGTCGCCTGTAAGCGCAAACGTGCTGTTCGTTTTTTCGTTTCTTTAAATAATTCATCTATTTGACGATAACACGCATATTGACCTGGTTTCGTTTTAATAAAAGTTAAACGTTCCACTCCATTTATGGGCATAACTTCTTCACCTGCTTCGTAAACTAAACGTTCAAACAATCGTATAGCCTCTTCCATAAGTCCTTTTGCTTCCCCATTACGTGCCTGATGGGCTGCATGTATTTGCGCTTCTAGCAATGTCCACTCTGTAAACCATTCATCAATTTTTTCTTTTGTGATTGCATCAATATTCATGCTTTGGTCACCAGTCCTTTTTTTAAACGCTTTTGTCCTTCACGACAATCACCTAATAACGGACATGTTGAGCATCCTGGATTTTGTGCCTTGCAATGATAGCGGCCGAAGAAAATTAGCTGATGATGGGTTTTCGACCACTTGTCCATCGGTGTTTTTTTCATAATCGTTTCTTCCACCTCAAGAACAGAGTCTTTCCATCGACATAAGCCTAATCGTTTAGATACGCGCTCTACATGTGTATCGACTGCAAGCGCTGGTATATCAAAGGCTACGGATAGTACAACATTCGCTGTTTTACGACCTACACCTGGCAAGGTAACAAGTTCCTCACGACTTGCAGGAATTTGCCCCGTGTACTCAGTCAAAAGTCGCTCACATAAAAGTTGAATATTTTTTGCTTTATTTCGATAAAGACCAATAGAACGAATATCCTGTTGTAGCTCCTCTAAGGACACCGCTAAATAATCTTCAGGTGTTTTATATTTTTGAAACAACGTTTTTGTTACTTTATTAACAAGTACATCCGTACATTGTGCAGATAATAACGTGGCGATTGTCAGCTCGAACGGGTTGTCATGCACAAGTTCACAATGTGCATTAGGAAACATGCGGTCCATTTCAGCTAGACAATGCTCCCACTGCTTTTTTGTTAACATTCCCTAAAATCCCCCTATTCTCTTTCTTCTAACCAGTTATAAAATGGTACTTTATTTGTCGACTGCGTTTCTTGCTGTAACGTGCGGGATTGCGGTCTATTCAAGTTTTGCTTTTCACGGAACTGTTCGCCTTGCTTATGTGCAGCCTGTGGTGTGGTTATATTTTTCTTTTTCCACTCCAACAAAATCCGATCGATATAGCGAATGCTTAGTTTTCCAGCAAACACAGCCTCTTTTAACGCTTCTTTAATAAGTGAAGGACTGTGCCTATCCTCATCCAACCAAGAACCAATTTTTTCTAGCTCTAAAGGAGATAAAAGACGCCCCATTTCTTCTTCAAATAAACGGAATATCTCGCCCTCTTCTTGCTGAAGCGTAGCTGCTGATTTTTGTTGCTCTTTCAATTCTATAATCTGCAAGATACGTTCCCAAAGAGGATACACCGAATATTTTTCGTACAGCTTGCCAGTTGTTTTATCAACGTCACGAGTAATCTCAAGGAAGCCTTTTTGCATTAGTCTTTGTAAACGCGATGTAATTTCATTACTAGGCATTGTGAGACGATTCATTAAGTCTGTTGGTGTCGGAAAATCATTTCCTTCAACATGAAAGGCAAGTAAATGCAAGACGATAAGCGCCTCATCATCCTCAATATTTAACTCCTTATAAAACTGAAAAAAGAGCTGAGGAATGTGTATCGTTCTCTGCTCGGTCCATGTACGGAGTCGATTATTTTTTGTATTCATGTAGACATGACTCCTTTTTTCTAAGTAAGTAGAAAAGCCGCGTAGAAATTTCACTACGCGACTTTGCAATTGTTTTTGTTTATTACTAACCGATTATGGATATAAGCGGTTTAATAAACGTGGGAATGGGATCGTTTCACGAATATGCTCTGTCCCAGAAATCCAAGCAACTGTTCGTTCTAACCCTAGACCGAATCCAGAATGCGGTACGGATCCTTGCTTACGAAGTTCTAAATACCATGCATAAGCATCTAATGATAAGTTATGTTCTTCAAGACGAGATTTTAATAATTCGTAGTCATGAATACGCTCTGAACCACCGATAATTTCACCGTAACCTTCAGGTGCAATTAAGTCAGCACATAACACAACATCATCACGATCAGGATGTGGTTGCATGTAGAATGGTTTGATGCCTGTTGGATAACACGTAATGAATACTGGTTTGTCAAATGAATTGGCAATAGCAGTTTCATGTGGTGCACCGAAGTCATCTCCCCATTCAATATCATCAAAACCTTGTTCATGTAATAGTTTAATGGCATCGTCGTATGAAATACGAGGGAATGGCGCTTTGATATTTTGAAGTGTAGAAGTATCACGGCCAAGTCGCTCTAATTCTAGCGTACAGTTTGCCAGAACAGACTGTACAATATGCTCCACATATTGTTCTTGTACTTCTAAATTTTCTTCAAATTCCACAAAAGCCATTTCCGGCTCAATCATCCAAAATTCGATAAGGTGACGACGTGTTTTAGATTTCTCCGCACGGAACGTCGGACCGAAAGAGAAAACTTTCCCTAACGCCATTGCAGCTGCTTCCATATAAAGCTGACCAGATTGAGATAAATACGCATCTTCATCAAAATATTTAGTGTGGAATAGCTCTGAAGTCCCTTCAGGCGCTGAACCCGTTAAAATTGGTGGATCCATTTTCGTAAAACCATTATTGTTGAAAAACTCGTAAGTGGCACGAATAATTTCATTACGAATTTTCATCACCGCATGTTGCTTACGAGAACGTAACCATAGGTGGCGGTTATCCATTAAAAATTCAGGGCCATGCTCTTTAGGCGTAATTGGGAAATCAGTCGCTGCATGTAACACTTCAATGCCTGTAACTGCTAGTTCACAGCCAAAACTTGAACGCTCGTCGGCTTTCACCTCGCCAATCACATACATCGACGTTTCTTGCGTCATACCTTTTGCAATCGCAAAAATTTCTTCGCCTACTTCTTCTTTCACCACAACACCTTGCACAAAACCTGAACCATCGCGCAGTTGTAAGAAAGCAATTTTACCACTTGAACGTTTGTTAGCTAACCAAGCACCTAGCTTGACTGTTTCACCGATATGCTGTGGCATATCTTGAATCATAATTTTTTTCATAGAAATCCTCCAAAGTTGGTTAGAAGGATTAGTCTTGCCATTTTGATTTTACGAATGCATCAATACGACGGACTGCCTCTTCTAATAATTCTAAAGATGTAGCATAAGATAATCGCATTGTAGTTGGTGCACCAAAGCCAGAGCCCGGAATCACTGCTACGTTTGCTTCAGTTAAAATATCCGCAGCAAATGCATCTACTGAATCATAACCAGTATGAGCCATCGCTTCTGCTACATCTGGTAATAAGTAAAATGCGCCTTGCGGTTTTAATACATTGAAGCCAGGAATTGCACTAATTTGTGGATAAATTTTTTCAAGACGAGATTCAAATGCTTGGCGCATTTCTTCTACAGTGTCTTGTGATCCATTATATGCTTCCACTGTTGCATACTGTGCAGTTGTTGTCGCGTTTGAAGTAGAGTGTGAAGCAAGGTCAGTCATTGGTTTAATAATGTCTGCATCACCTGCTGCATACCCGATACGCCAGCCTGTCATAGAGTGAGATTTAGCTACACCATTAACTACAATTGTACGTGCTTTCAATGCATCTGAAAGTTGTGCAATTGAATAATGCTCAATACCATTGTATACAAGCTTCTCATAAATTTCATCTGACACGATTAAAATATCTTTTTCTTCTGCAACAGCCGCAAGTTCTGCTAGCTCATCACGAGAATAAATCATACCAGATGGATTGCTTGGCGAGTTAATGATGACTGCTTTTGTTTTATCTGTAACAGCTGCGCGTAATTGATCAGCAGTAATTTTATAACCTTGTTCACGTGTTCCTTCAACATATACAGGCACGCCACCCGCTAGTTTCACTTGCTCTGGATACGATACCCAATAAGGAATAGGGATGATTACTTCATCGCCTTCATTTAAAATAACTTGGAATAACGTGTAAAGAATATGCTTTGCCCCAACACCTACGATAACCTCGTTCGGTTTATATGTAAGATTGTTGTCGCGTTGAAGTTTGTCGATAATGGCTTTCTTTAAAACTGGAAGACCGCCGGCAGGTGTATATTTTGTTAAACCTTTTTCCATAGAGTTAATAGCCGCATCTAGAATATTGCGTGGTGTGTTAAAGTCTGGCTCACCAGCACCTAGACCAATTACATCAATACCTTGCTCTTTTAATTCTTTTGCTTTTGCAGTAATTGCTAATGTTGAAGATGGTGTTAAAGTTTTCACTCGGTTTGCTAATAATTTTTTCATACGGGATCTACTCCTCTTATAAATTCTTAATGCGCTTCCACCAGTCGCCGTCCTTAAACAAAATATAGACATAGTTGAGTTTATCTTGATCGTTCAGGTATGTAATTTCCCAAACAGCTCCAGCCTCCTCATAGCCTAATTTCATATGAAGAACCTTTTGTACATTTCCTTCTTTTTTAAAAACCGATAATGCTTGCTTTTCCGTAATACCATCTTTCAAAAATACTTCCTGAATGGAATCCTCTTCTAGATTCGTTGGAACAAAGACAGCCTTTTTGTCACCGTATTCGTCTACCCCGAATACAGTAACATACGAATTTTTGCCATTATATGTGTAGGACTCCGTGACAATTGCTAGGGCTTTGGCATCAAGCGCCAACTGTTCAGCCTTTTCTTCAATTGAACTAAACGGAGCCTCGGCTTTCCAGAGTACTAAAATACTAATGACAAGTGATAAGGAAACCATAAAGACTGAAATGAAAATCAACCAGTTTTTCATATATTCACCTTATGTTTCACACCTAGCTTTTTGTATGCTAAGAATGCCTGATATTTTTGCGTGTCGATCACTGCGCACACTTTCATTTTGCTTACCATTTTTGCCAACCTGCTTTCTTTCCTCATACCACAACATTATACACCAAAATCCCGTTGTCGTGTTTGCTAATTTCATTTATTGTACGTTGATAAACCAACGTTTTCAAATGATTAGAGCATCTATTTTCATTTTTTTCTCTTTCATGAAAATAGACAGCCTTTTCCCGTCAAAAGTTCCTATTCTTTTTCACAAAAAGAAAGATTCTTTTTGAGGGAAATCTCTTTTTTCTATATTAAAAAGGACCATTATTGAAAACAAATTTATCCCACTGCCTCGTATTGACAGTGGGAATGATGAAAATAGATTTTTACTAAAATTGACAATGTTACTAAATCTGCGAATTTTTTTATTGCGCACTAATAACATAGTTGGCGCGCCCGTTATTTTTGGCTTTGTACAAGTTGCGATCTGCTTGCTTAAAAAGCTTTATATATTCATAATTTTTTTGGTCATTCAAACAGGCACCTAAACTAACTTTTAGTGGATAGCTATCATATTCATGTTCTAATTTTAAAGTTAACATGAAGGCATGCAATTCTTTTATACTATCATTTAAAAACAACATACTCTCATGTCGAAGACAAATAATAAATTCATCTCCACCATAACGTATAATCACCGCTTCTTGATTATGCAAAAAATCTTTTAACCCCGTAGCAAGTAGTTGCAACACCATATCGCCAAATAAGTGGCCATATTGATCATTGTATGCTTTAAAATAATCAATATCGAGTACAATTACACCGACATATTGCTGGCATGCCTGTGCCTCATTTAACCAATCATTCAGTTCTATATCAAGAAAATGGCGATTTAGGACACCTGTTAACGGATCAAATAGCGCCCTTTTTTCCAGTGACTCTTTTTGTCGATTAAATTCTAGATTCATCACCTGTTGAAGCAGATTATCTGCACTCATTTTTTCTGATAGCTCTATATAGGCGCGTTGCACATCAAAGATTTCATTACGATAATCCAATTGATAAAGTACGTTTAACAGCATGCGCATCACTTTCTTCGTAACGGGCTTATCACCATAGGATTGCGCTAATTCTATCGCTTGCTTGTAATAGTCTACCGCTTCTTCAAGTCGATGTTGATGCTCGTATAAAAAACCAAAGCCAAACAATGCGGCTACCTTTTCTCGTTTATGATTTTGAATAATTTCAGAATTCAATGTCTGATTCAACAATGCTTGAGCAGTAACAAAATCGCCCTCTAAAATATACACATCCGCCATATTATTATGAATGCGAATCTCTTGTAATTTCGCTAATTCAGGAAGTGTCTTCGCAAGCTCCTCATTATAATTTCTTGCAATAAAAGCCGCTTCAAGAGCCTCCATATAACAGCCGTTTTCAACTTCTAAATAGCATAGATTGCTATAGCAACGTACAAGCATTTTAATATCTTTTAGCTGTGTAGCATATTCAATAGACTTTTTTGTCATTTCCACCGTTTTTTCTCTGAAACCAACCAAATCATAGATTAAGGACATGACCAGATTGTAATTCATAAAGTCCTTTTTCGTGCCGTACTTTTGGCAGCACTCCCCATATTCTTGGATATGACGTACCATGCTTAATGTATCACCTAAAGCATGGTGAATTAATATCTTTTGGAAGAATAAATCTAGTCCATGCCTATGATTATCATTTTCTACTGCTACTAAAAGTCCCTGTTCAGCAAGCGTTAAAGCTTCTGTCAAACGCCCTTTCGTCCGCATTTCCAGGATTGTTTTGTTTAATTGTTCTAATGTTAACTCCAATTCATCACCACTTCTCTATGCTCGGATTTTCCCTTATCCATCACACCTTAATGTAGCAGTTAGCCTATTCATTAATTATAAGCGAAGTCCTATACACTCGTCCGTCATTTCTATCATATCCCATAAATTACTAAACATATCGAATGATGAATGTTTTGTCAAAGAGCGTATAGTAATTGCCCGTCCTTTATGCTAGTAAGCCATAATAAGCAAAGGATTGCTCGTTCATCAGCAACCCTTACGCTATCAACTAAAAACGCTGCTTTCGTTTTATGTCTAGTAAATAGATGACTTATTGGCTACTCATTAGCAGATTGCATGAATTTTTGAAATTTAATATTTTTTATATATTAGCACAAATACTTCCATTATTGTCCTCGTTTCTTATTGTTTTTACCCATATGATGAAGTTAAGTTTGTAAAAATGTAAGGGACGTGATGTTTTGAATAAAAAAATCAATCCTGCTGACCCAACAACAATTCCCAAATTTGTAGATGCTTTACCGAAACCGATTACCGCAAAACCAAAATTCAGTAGCAGACATCCGAAGAAAGATTATTATGAGTTGCAGATGATGGAAGCGGAGCATAGTTTTCATAAAAACTTTCCAAAATCCACGATTTGGGGATATAACGGGCTTTATCCAGGACCGACCATTGAGGCTTCAAAGGATAAAACAATCTATGTCAAATATAAAAATCAATTGCCGACCAAGCATTTTTTGCCAGTCGATTTCACTCTTCATGCAGCTAATGACTCCCAAGAGGTACGAACAGTAACCCACCTTCACGGTGCCAATGTAGATTGGGAAAGCGATGGACATCCTGAAGCTTGGTATACAAGGGACTATACGTATACAGGTCCTAAATTTAATAAAGAAATACATGAATATACGAACCATCAAGCAGGTACAACTTTGTGGTATCATGATCACGCAATGGCTTTAACGCGCCTAAATGTTTACGCTGGACTTGCAGGTTTTTACCTGCTTCGAGACTCTATAGAAGAACGTTCAAACTTACCATGTGGCGATTATGAATATCCGTTATTAATTGCTGATAAATCCTTTAATGAAGATGGCTCACTGTTCTATCCTGAAGGTCCTCCATTCCCAGTGCCTGTGAATCCATCCATTACACCTGGATTTGTTGGGAATACAATCGTTGTTAATGGTAAGGTATGGCCTTATTTGAATGTGGAACCTCGCAAATATCGTTTTCGTTTGTTAAACGGTTCAAATCGAAGAGGCTACGTTATAAGCCTATCCAACGAGCAGCCAATGATTCAGCTTGGCACAGATGGTGGCTTTTTAACTGCCCCAAATAAAATTTACTCGGTTGAATTATTGCCAGCTGAGCGAACAGATGTCATCATTGACTTTTCAACATGTGAAGGTCAAGAAATCACTTTAATGAACGGTGATACCGATTTTTTTGATGAGCATACTAGCGTCATTATGAAGTTTAACGTAAATTGCCCACTTCGATGTGCGGATACGAGTGAAGTGCCTGTAAGACTTGCAATGTCAATGGATTTACATCCTCATCATGCACACATCGAACGCAACTTACCGTTAAGTGCTACTACGGATGACTTCGGAAGACCTATGTTGTTATTAAATGACCGTATGTACCATGACCCTGCTACCGAAAAGCCTGCGCTTGATAGTATAGAAGTTTGGAATTTTATTAATGCTACGCCGTTTATACATCCTATTCATCTTCATTTAATTCAATTTAAAATTCTTGAACGACGACCATTTGACGTGGAACTCTATCAAAATGAAGGAAGGCTAGCATTTACTGGTCCTGCCGAAGAACCGCGTGACTACGAACGAGGTTGGAAAGATACCGTCAAAGCTGATGCAGGGAAGGTCACAAAAATTATTATGCACTGGAAAGACCATATCGGAAATTACATGTGGCATTGCCATTTCCTTGAACATGAGGATCATGATATGATGCGGCCTATTCTAGTAATGAAAGATGTGCATCCCGTATCGGAGCCCCATGTTGAAATAGCGCATGTTACAGAAAGCCATAGCACCACAGCAACAACCATTTCAAATCATTCTGACACCACTACCCCATTGTTGAATAATGCTCAAAGTATTACAACAACGACTGAGCCAACACAGCACGCATCTATAATGGCTACCGTTACGAAGGAAACAGCGACTCATGTTGCAACTCATACACAAAATGTCTCACAGTTTGTACCGCAACCTATTTATCCGTCAAAAACAAGCCAAACACAACCCCATACTGCAAATAGATGGCGTAGAAGACGGTCATAGTACCCTACTCCAGCCCATATAATGCCAAATAAAAACGAGGTATTTGACATAAACTTGTCAAATACCTCAATTGGTAAAATAGATATTAACTACCCCACTCATCATTTTTCATTTTGCTCCAATTGGATGACGAGCTATGAATAAGTCTAATCGTAAAATGTTTAAAATGGGTAATATAAATTCCATTATTGTAAATAATCATCGGTTTTTCATTTCCATTTATAGTATACTAAAAATCTAGATAAGGAGGTGAACAGAGTAGATTAAGATAAAATACATATTCTTCACTACCTATCTAGCATTTGAAGAAAACAAAAAAGCGACGACAGCCATCCAAGCCAAAACGTCGCAAGTAGTCATTAGATGGAGATGAAAGCCTCCATTATACTTAGTATTTTATCGAAACCACTAATATATGCGAACGACACTCTTACGAATATTTAATATTGTTATCATCTTAGCACTAACCATTTTAATACCACGAACAACAGACTTTAATAATTTAACGACGTCAGACTATGTTTTTTTAGCGCTGTATGTCTTGATTATTATTCTTTTCATTATTAACACCATATTAGAAGTAATCAATAAACGACGTGATATTAATGAGTAATATCCCTAACGCAGATAATCCGTTATTCATAGATATGGATATAGCTGAAGCATCCTAATTATGTGGAGACTTTAGCACAGAGTAAAAAATAATACGCGTGCATTTTAACCAACAAGTCACATCAATTTGATGTGACTTAATTGTTTGTCTTCTTTATCCATGATTAATAATTTCTTCTTTATCGAAGTGAGTAATAATAATTACTGTAAAATAATATAGATTCAACAAATACGGATGCTACTACTGCATAAAATTTCAACAAATAACTTTAAAAAATTATCTCACTTATCATTGCGCTCCAATTGGATGACGGGCAATAATAAGTCTAATTGCGAAAAATCTTCTCCTCGGTACCACTCGAAAATTGAGCGGGTAGGCACCCAGCTATGATGAAAAGCATATTGTAATAATTTGTGATAACCGCCTTTGATTTTTGTAGGATGTTCTTTAAATGGTAATGCTAAGCAAATACAAGCCGGCATATGTTCGATAAAATCAACACCCTTTAATCCATTTAGATTGGAATCTGCTGTCACTCCAAAACCAATTTGTACTTTTATCAAATCTTGTCCTGATAGGTAGTTTACATAATAACTTTTAATGCGTATATTGTTCTGCTTTAATTTATTCGCTCTTTTTGCAAAATGCTCTCCAAACTTCCCTGTTGTCGATTGTTCAATGAACCAAATAATATTTTCATCTTGTTTATCGATAAGATAAATATCTTCTTGAATTGAATCACTTTCTAAAAAACGTAAACTGATATCTATTAGATCACGTTTTTCCTTAATAGAATGAATCCAATTTTTCATCATGGTTTGACGAGCTATTTCATCATTTTCCTGTAAATAATGTTGAATATCCTGTAGAGGGACATCTGCTATTCGCAAAGAGGTAATTAATTTGACTGTAGCAATTTGATGCTGCGCATATACACGATAGCCATTCTCTCTTCGTTCTACTGGCAATAATAAATTTTTCGATTCATAAAAACGTAACGTGCTTTTTGCAATTCCAGTTCTATTTGAAAATTCTTGAATCGTCATATCATTTTGCAAAGTCATCTCACTCCTTCGCTTTAACAGTAAACCTTAAAGCTACTTGAAGGTCAAGAAAATTTTCAGAATTGTTTGGGTGACTGGCACTGCCTAAAATACTGATAGATTTTTTCTAACTTTTTTTGTTGCCCTCCCTTTTTACTTTCCATATTTCCAAATTCAAAAAACTTCACCTTTTTAATTCCTACAAAATTAAACAATGCTTTTCGCATTAACACTTTATGCGCATTATTCAACCAAAAGAGCGGATAATTTGTCGGACCTTTCATTGTGGACACACAGACAACAGACTTCCCTTTTAACAGTCCTTCTGGAAACAAGCCTTTTTTATCTCTATAAGCAAAATTAGAGGCAAATAGTTGATCGATATACCCTAAAAGCATTGCGGGCGGTCTTCCCCACCAAATTGGATAGATAAAAACAATCTGATCTGCCCATGTAAGTTGTTCTCTATATTTCTCTAAGTTAGGCTCGCGATACATATCACGTCTTCGTTTATGTTCGTGAAAATGTAAAATTGGATCAAATTTTTCCTCATATAAATCTAACACTTGTAATTCGGTTATGTACGGATTTTCATTACAGCCTTTAAGGACTTGCTGTAAAAAAGCATAATTCAAACTTTGATGATTTGGATACGTATAAATGACTAACGTGTTCATAACATCCCCCATTACTTATCATTTGATAAGTAAATAATAGCGGACATTTTTTTAGTTGTCAAATGATAATTGTTTTAAGATAAGTTCTTTGATATCTTGTCAGTAAGAGGTGAGATATTTGGACAAGAATGCATTATTTAATCAATTTGTTACGTTTACCGCAGCCGTCCACCAAGTAACAAGTGACTTAACACAAAACATTAATACGGATGCTATTACGCCTGTTCAATACAAAATTTTAGAGTATTTAAAAGTAAGCCAACCTGTTACGATTACCGAAATTAGTGATTGTCATCATATGTCGTTACCCAATACAAGTCGCGAGCTTAAGAAACTTCAAGAAAAAAATTTAATTGAAAAAATAAGTGATATAGCGGATCGTCGTAAATTTTTTGTACGTCTATCAGCAGATGGTGAACAAATGATGCATGAAGCGTTTGCCCGAATCGAAGAACGCTTTCAACAGCTCATTCAACATGTTCCAGAAGAAGATTTAGAGGAAATCAAACACGCTTTGGATATTTTGCAACAGAAGGTTTTTAAACAAGAAGATAGGCTTTAATATACGTGTGACCTCAAATGCAAACTGATTTGAGGTCATTTTTTTTCAAGATTTTTAATTAGTTTAGCGATATAAATTAATAACCCAATAATTGTTAGTGGTATCGAAAGTGCAACTAATGTAGCGATAACTGCAAATATATCTCCAACAAGTATTTTTGGCATTATTAAAATTCTCCTATTTTAAATTTTTGTAATGTCAAAGAATAAAAAACTTTGACTTTGTTCTACATTAATGATTTTATCGTTGCGATTACTGGTCTTCTATATGTTTTATTTTTTATCTACATAACCTTATCACACTGACAACGATAAATAATTCTTGATTTTAATGTAGGAAGGTATGTAGCCCCTTTCACATGATTTATAATTCGGTAAACTACATTTTTAACAGAGGAGGTCAGAATTCCTTATATTTACGAAAAAGAGTACACCAAAACAAATTTTATTTTTTAAATCCCTACTCTCATTAATAATTAATAATACGAATTCCATCCCAAACCAGTTCTATTATTACCCACATAGAAAGATAGACTTCTATTAAAGGAACCTATTTCAAAAATCATGTTCAATTGTGCTGATAATCGAGCTTCATCGTGCCAAGAAGTATTTACGGGTTTAAGTATTCGAAGAGATGGATTGGCATAACTACCCGTTACTGTCCAAACATTGTAGTTTCCAACCCAAGTAATTGAATCATATCCAAAACGATTTAGGTAGTAGTTAACATAATAGGACATCCCATAAAAAGGGGTATTATTACTAACCTTTACTGACTTACACTCTGTTCTAACTGTTGTTGTTTGACAACGACCTCCGCTAATACTAGCAAATGGAGTTATTCTTCCTAGTAGCTTTAATTCAGTAATTTGCATTTGGGCTCTAGGGCCATCTGGAAATTCATAAGTTGTTGTAGTAGTGTCACCTTCAACGATAGTATTTGAGCTTACAGCATCCTTAAAACTCATTAAATCTGCATCAGCTAGTTCTCCTTTTTTATACTTTTCGATCAATTGGTTAGCAGTTTTTTTATCGCTTCCCATTTTTAGTTAGTTTGCTTTGATTGTCATTAATTCATGCTCAGAAAGGGCTGGTTCTTTCGTTTGATTTGCATCTAATGGCATAGCTTTTACATGATTAGTTCCAAATCCAATCCCTGAAAGACCAAGAATAACTACTGATGTTAAAAGAATTGAACGAAATTTCATAGTACAGACCTCCCTATATTTATATGTTATATAATACTTTTATCTTATCAAATTATAAAAATATACAAAAGTTAAAAATAAATAATAATTAAAAAATTCAAAAAACTTTCGTATTATTTAAATATAGAATATCTGGTTATTAACAATGGTATGCAACTATCGGTTTAACATAATTTTTTACACCATTGGAACGGCAAAATAAGCGCACTATGTAGACTAGTTATAAATAATCCCTAATATTCGTCACCCAATGACACTTTCCTTAATAGTCTAAAGATGTATAAAGGAGGTGACTCATGTGGGAGCAGTTTTTGATAAAATTTGGCTTGAACAGCATTTGGCTTCCCTTCCCTTATGGCAACAGACGGCATTTCAAGATTTTGCTTCAATGGTTGCAAATGATGCAAATGCATTCCCTTGTATTCCTGCGCGCACAGGGTTTATTTCAAATCAACTCCGCTATAGTTTCGTTGGCGATCCCCGAGAGTTACAATCAGCTAAAGATTTGGCAAATTGCTTAAAGGAGTATGGTGACTGTGCTCGATCTGCTGGGAAATATACTTCGCACGCCATTTTCTTTGAGACGCCAAAAGATATGCTTGAAAATTATGATGTAGAAGATTACAGAGCTTTATTTTGGAGCGTACTAAATCATGTAACTGCCTTTGACGAAAAAGAATGGCCTAGTGAAATCCCCGTAAATCCGTCTAATCATACATGGGAATTTTGTTTTAATGGGGAGCCTTATTTTGTCTTTTGTGCAACACCTGCCCATCAATTGCGTAAAAGCCGCCAGTTTTCAACTTTACTGATGGCCTTTCAGCCACGCTGGGTCTTTGAAGATATAAATGACACGACCGTGCTAGGCCAACAACTAAAAAAGTTAATACGAAAGCGTATCGAACAATATGATGCTATTCCAGAACACCCTGACTTAAAATGGTATGGGCAAAAAGATAATTTTGAATGGAAGCAATACTTTTTAAGTGATGATGAACATAGCCCTGCCCAATGTCCGTTTGTAAGAGGAAATTTATCATTCACTTTGCCACAACAACGAAAAAATTAAACGGAGCGATGGTGGCTCCGTTTTTTCATAACAAATAAAGTTGCCAGTGCAATGATGACTAGGAACAGTAAGCTTATGTAAAAACCGAGTCTGCTTGTTTTTTCACCTAACGTGCCAGAAACAGTTACCGCAATTAGCAGCATCCCAACCATATTTTTTACATGTTGCCACTTCGTTAATGTCATAAGTTTTGCATAGGTTACTAAAATAAAAAGCCAATTATAAATTAACATTAATCCCGCTGCTGTTATTAAGTATTCAAAAATCTTTTCTGGAGTTAGGAAGCCGATTGTAATGGTGATAATTAAGCCACCCGTAAGGAACAGAAAGGCTGGTAACGGTACTTTCATTTTTCCTTTTTTCGCTAATAACGCTGGTGCATCATGATCTTCAGCTAAAGCCGTTAAAATAGTGACAACAGCATACAAGGATGCAACCATTGTAGAAAATCCCGCGATAATTAAAATACCGGTTATTATATCTGCAACAAATGGGATATTAAAATTTGCAAGGGCAGTAATAAACGGGCTTTCGTCTATTGTGAATGATGCCCAATATACTAATGCAAGGGCACAGACTAGTGCAATTACGTAAATCGTAGTAAGGATGACAATCATTACTTTTCCGGCTTTTGGTGCCTGCTGGGGATCTTTTAAATCGATTACGAGAAGCCCCATCACCTCTATGCCACCAAAAGCAAAAAATGCATAGAGTAAACCAAGCCAAACGCCCTTTACTCCTTCCGAAAAGAAGCCTTGAAAGTTTGCTATAATACCATCTACTTGTTTTGGCTCACTATTCATCCCCTTTATCATTAGGATAGCGGCAACTACAATAAACATTACAACAGCAGCGGCTTTCATTGCCCCAAATACATTTTGAAATTTTTCAAAGCCCTTCATGCCCGTCAGTATAATGAGCAAGCCAAGTGCACCAAAACCTGCTGCGGTGATCCATAGTGGTATGCTAGGAAACCAAAAACGCGTGAAAATACCTAATGCCATTAATTGGCTCCCCATAATTAATAGTTCAGAAATTAAATAGACCCAACCATTACTAAAACCTGCCCAATTGCCAAAAGCTTGTTTTGCATACGTACGAAATGATCCTTTGTCAGGATTGGCAACAGACATATGCACGAGCGCATCATAGACAATGTACGTACCAATGGCTGCTAAAATAAATGGAATTAAAACAGCAGGTCCACTCTTTGCAATGGCCATGCTTGTTCCGAGAAAAAAACCTGTCCCTAACGTACACCCTACACCTAACAGGGACAACTGCCACCAAGCCATTTGGCCTTTGCTTGTTTTTGACTCCATAGAAATCACCTCTATACCTATTTTCGCACCAATGGTAATGTCATACAGCGAATACCACCACCGCCTTTTTCAAGCTCTGTCACGTCAATTTCCACAATATTTTTCTTTTGTAATTTTGGATGCTTTTTAAAATGCTGTTTCGTCGCTTTTTTACTGACTAACAATGTTTCGGGATTGAGATTTAAAAAATTGATATCAGGAATGGTATTATATGTTTCTAACCAATACAACTCAAACCCATGACGATTGAAAAATTGTTCGGTCATATCAAAACGAGTCGAACTTGGTGTAATTACTTGAATAGGAAAATAACGCATAAAACTTTTCGCTATTACGACATCGTTGTTGGCAATATTACAATTCATATCCAAATGCAGTGTATCCGAGCTTCGAGGCAAATCAATAATGCCTATTTCAGAGAAACCTGCTTCAAAAATACTGTTTTTTATCTGCTCTACACCTTGCCTTGTCGTTCTTACACCTATATTAATAAGTACAGCATCACGATTTAACACCATCACATCTCCAAACTCTAATACATAGCTACTTTCCTTAGCGGGCATAAAGTGTTGCGGAAACCATTTCTGAAGTAATGTGTGTGCATGTCCATATTCAGGTCGTCTAATCGAGCTACCCGCTGCACCTGGTAATATTCGGTTACCAAATACACATGCCAGGTCACGCACAAAATAACGATTTAGAAGTTGTTCGCTAAGGTGCTGCGCATCTGCTAATAGATGTGTTGCGTAATCTATTACGTGCACGCCTGCCTGTTGTATAGTCTCTTTCAACTCCATAAAACTTTCCATTGCTTGGGTATGTGAAACAGCCGCACTCCATTGTACATTTTCTGCCATTTTTAAATCGGGTACATCCAATTTGGAAGGCGCACAAAGCATAACCGCAGAAAGCTCTCCGTGCTCCGACCAACAGCTTGGTTGAAATGACATCATGATGGTAATTCCCCCTCTTCGTCGCGATTATTGTTAGCCTTACCAGCAACTTAAAGATTATACGATGCAGCCCTACAAGAAAACACACCATAAATAACGGTGTGTCTGAAAGTGTAAAGAAACTCATAGAATGAAACTGTTTCTGGATTTCCACTACGTTAGATTTATTGTTACCTCAAAAACATTTGGCATACGAGTTGATTGGACTGGAAGGCGCAACACTCCTGCAGGAACTGAAAATCCATATTTACGGCATTGTCGCAAATATTAGTTGAAGCCGTGCCTGTGGATAGGGAGTGCTCAGAACGGAATTCAACGATATGTTATTACGTAAAATACTCTAGTTTCGCATTGGGGAAAAATTTTTTCATATAACTATAAAGATGTTCTTTTATGTCTTCCTCTTCTTCTTTTTGATAAATATATTTACCAATCCCATATTTCCCCCACTTGTATCTTCTCGCAGTTTCATCCAATTCTAATTTTGTCATCGGATAGTTTTTTTCTATTACTTTTTTCGCAGGCTTTGTAAAGCGATGTTGAATAAATTCAAAGGTAATATCATCCCTTACATCATGGGGCAATTCCGCATCTAGACGCTCAAACATATGATAATAGCCTTCCTCCCAACCTTCGTGCAGGTAAATGGGCGCGACAATAAAGCCTAGTGGATAGCCTGCTCTCGCTACTTTTCCAGCCGCTTCAATGCGCTTATCTAAAGATGATGTGCCTGGCTCAAAGTTTTTAATCACATAGTCCGCATTCACACTAAAACGAAATCTTGTCTTGCCATTATGTTTGGCATCTAATAAATGGTCCACATAATGGAATTTCGTTACAAATCGCAGTAAACCAAACTCACTTTGTCCAAAATGCTCAATCGCTCTTTTTAATGTATGTGTTAAGTGATCAATTCCAACAATATCTGATGTACACGATGCTTCAAAGCGCGTAATTTCAGGTGCTCGTTCTGCCATATAGTTGTCTGCAGCTTCAAGTATTTCCTCAACATTGACATATGTGCGAATATAAGGTTTGCTACCCATCGTTGTTTGCAAATAACAATAATGACAATGCCCCATACATCCAGTGGCAAAAGGAATAGCATATTCTGCTGACGGTTTAGATGTATCAAATTTTAATGTTTTTCGAATACCCACGACGAGCGTTGACTTGGCAATCCGATACTTTTGCAAATCATTGTCTCCAGGAAGATTGCGCACCTGATTATGAGATGTAGTATAACGAATTTCTACGCCCATTTGTTCAAACTTCTCTTTTAGTTCTTGTCCAAGCGGATAGTCGAGCGCATCAGATTCAAAATAAACGAGCTGAGGTGTAAATGGTTTTCGCATCCTCTACCTCCATCAATGAAAATATTGATGATACGCTTGCTCCGCATCCATCTCACTTGAAAAAATAACAAAGTCATTCGTTAACGGATAGTAAGTTTCAAAAAGAAATAACGCCAATTCATTTGGATTTTCTGGATTGTTAACAACTGCCGCTTCCTGTATATTTGCGACATCTTGAATATGTGGATTGCGGTAAAAGATATAAACAATATCCCCTGCATTATATGATTGCTGTTGCATTTCTTCATCCTCCTTTAGTCATTTCTATTAGTTTGGCTAAAGAAAGTGAAATTATGTTGTGTATTGAAATCGTATTTTCACCTAGCTATTTACTTGATGGAATTATTTCAAAATAGCAAATTCCAAGGCAGATCTTCTTATAATTAGATAAGTAATTATTTCCTTTTTCTACTCTATTCTTTTTATCAATTTCCTTTAACAAGCAGCGTTTACTTCATATCCCTAAGTACCAGTTAGTGCAAGATGTAAAACTGACCACTATTTTTTTTGCAAAATTGATACTTTTAAATAGGCCAAGCCTTTGCTAATGTTATCCTAGCATGCAGCATTGATTTACGAAGTAAGGTTTTGCGCAACTATTCTTTGATATTGAAAAAGCAAATAAGGAAGGTTTACAACTATGCAAAAATCAATAAGCTATTCACATTCACGCACTTTTGATCTCATTCTATCAGCCATGTTAATTGCACTTGTGTTTGTAGCAACACTCACATTGAATATTAAACTACCTATTAAAGCAAATGGTGGATTGGTTCATCTTGGTACAGGTATGCTCTTTATCGCATCTATTCTTTTCGGTCCTAAAAAAGGTGCCATTGCAGGTGCAATAGGCATGGGTTTATTTGACGTTGTATCTGGTTGGACATTGTGGGCACCTATTACAATCGTCGCTCGTGGCTTACAAGGCTATATCGTAGGGAAAATCGCTTGGTCGAACGGTCGCAAAGGAAACAGCATTGCCTTTAATGTTCTAGCTATGATTATTTCTGTTCCATTTATGGTAGCCGTTTATTACGTTGGGGAAGGTATTTTATATGCCAATTGGGTTGCACCATTGACTTCTATTCCTGGAGACTTAGTTCAAAATGTTTTAGGAATGATTGTGGCAATTCCGGTTTGTATTCTCTTAAGAAAAACACCGATTTTCAGCAAATAAATATTCGTAGTTCTTTGAGTTGTTCTCGCTGTTAAATCAGCGAGAATTTTTTATTTGCGATACACGCCTGTTCCCTTTACAAATAAAAACACACTCGCTCGCGCGAATGTGTTTTTTCTATTTGGATAAATCTATTTTTTTATTTAATAAGTAAATGGTTACGCCACCAACAGTCATGGATAATAATTCTCCGACGCCAACCGTAAACCATGTCGCCCAAAATGGTAGATCATACAGTATCGTTAACTGGCCTGCAACAGTAAACATCGATAGTGCAAAAATCACTGCTGTGATGACCATTTTCCAACTATCCTGCTTCATATTTTTAGTTACCATTCGGCAAAGAATTAATACTAGAAATGTTGCAATTCCGCCGATAGGCACATCAAGAATCCAAGTCGGTGACATAAAATTTGCTAGTACAACACCTAGGGTTACTGCTACTACATACCGCTTATTGTACAGCGCCAAATAATTGAACATCTCCGACAAACGTAGCTGCACTGCTCCAAAGCTAATCACTGATAACAATACAGTTACAGCCACATACAAGGCTGCAACAAGTGCTACTTTTGTAAGTTCCCTTACAGAAGTACGCGATGAATCTTTTACAATAGATGTATTCAATTTACATTCTCCTTTGTAAAATAGCATGCTGCTATTTTAGTAATAACTACGACCAAAGGAAGAGAGCATGATGCCCTAACTGAAGTGCCGTAGTGTAAGCTTATTTTTGCTTACTTGGGTATTATAGCAGAAGAATGATTCATTGACCAATACTATTTCGTTATCCATCCACCGTCAATTGGTACCACAGCTCCATGTATATAATCCGCGGCATGACTCGCCAAAAAAAGCGTTAAATTCGCCACTTCGCTTGGTTGTGCCCAGCGACCAGCAGGTGTCTCGTTGGCAACCCATTTTGCCATTTCACCATCGCCTTCAAAATCAGCTTTGGTCATAGCTGTTTGAATAGCTCCTGGTGCAATAGCATTCGCACGTATCCCCTCGCGACAATAATCTAAATCTAACTGTTTCGTATAGCCCACAATGGCATGCTTGGATGCTGTATAAGCCGCACCCCCACCTCCTGCAATCAGCCCTGCAATAGATGCCATATTAACGATGATGCCCGATTTCCGTTGTAACATATGAGGTAAAATTGTATTCGTTACAAAAAAAGTACCCTTTACATTTGTATTCATAATTTTGTCCCAAAGCACCTCATCGGTATCTAGTGTTTTGGCAAAACCATCTAAAACACCTGCCGTATTTAGTAGTATATCTACACTCCTAAAGCTTGCCATTACTGCTTGAAAAGCGTGCTCTACATCACTTTTCTTGCAGACACTTCCTAGCGTATATGCAAAGCGCTCTGGGTATAGCTGGTGTAATTGCTCTAACCCCCGCTCTTCTACATCCAAACCAAAAACATGAGCACCGTTTTCTATAAAAGCAATAGCTTGTGCTTGGCCAATACCTGACGCAGCACCTGTAATAAACACTGTTTTACCATGATATTCTTCAAACTTCATATAATCTCTCCTTTTAAAAAAGTAATCTACTACTAAAAATACTGAAAGAAGAGACATTTTTTAAAGTCCTTCAAGTCGCAATCTGCATGCAATGCGCCAGCTCTTATAAACTATACCGCCTAAAAGCTTAACCTTTATATCAAAAAAATAGCATACTAAGAATCACTTAGCATACTATTATAACCTTTGAAACGACACTGAATTTAGTTTACGATTTTCCAATCTTCTGCCAATAAATCACATACTGTTGGTGTAAACATCGTGTAACCCTCGCCACGCACATTAATTAAAAAATAGGGGTTCAAATTCTCTCCGTCGTGCTCGCTTTGACCTACAAGCTTGACATATAATTCAGCACCGCTCCATCCTTCACGAATCACTTTCTCGCCCGCCTTTAAACGCGGTAATACTTCTTCAAACGTCATCTATACTCATCCTTTATTTTTCATTTCTACTATGCCATACGAAAAAAGTATACTGGATATTTATTTTGTTTACAACAGCAGCCAGTTCATTTATAATTTTCATTCTAACTACTTTTTTGTTAGATTAGTTCCTTCTTTAAGAATATATTGGAAATTTGGAAGCTACAGCAATATTTAATAGGAAGAGCTTCACTACTTTTGCTCAACAAAACAACTCATTCCCTAGCCAATGTAAAAAGAACCTTCAATCCAAAATGGATTGAAGGTTCATAAATTGATTAGTTTTTGTTTAGACCTAGAGCCTCTGCTGTTGAAGTATGAACTTCTTCAAGCAGCGCTGGATTTTGTAATAAAGAGATACCGTAAGATGGAATCATTTCTTTTAGTTTTGGCTCCCACTCTTTAGCTTGTTGAGGGAAACATTTTTGAATAACTTGCAACATAACGTGAACGGCAGTAGATGCACCTGGTGAAGCACCTAATAATGCAGCGATTGATCCATCAGCAGCACTTACTACTTCGGTACCAAATTGTAATGTTCCTTTACCGCCAGCTTCAGTATCTTTGATAACTTGTACACGTTGACCTGCAACGACAATATCCCAGTCCTCACTTTTAGCAGTTGGGATAAACTCACGTAACTCTTCCATACGTTGATCTTTTGATAATAACAGTTGTTGGATTAAATATTTTGTTAAGGACATTTCTTTAACCCCTGCCGCTAATAATGTTGTAATATTATGCGGTTTTACAGAAGCAAATAAGTCCATATTTGAACCTGTTTTTAAGAATTTTGGTGAGAAACCAGCAAATGGTCCAAATAGTAATGATTTTTTGTTATCGATAAAGCGAGTGTCTAAATGTGGAACAGACATTGGTGGTGCACCAACTGCAGCTTTACCGTATACTTTTGCATGATGTTGTTCAACCACTTCTTGGTTTTTACATACCATAAATAATCCACTAATTGGGAATCCACCAATGTGTTTTCCTTCAGGAATGCCTGATTTTTGTAATAATTCAAGACTTCCTCCGCCAGCGCCAAGGAAGACGAATTTTGCTGTATGGTATTCCATTTTACAGCCATCTTTATCATGAACTTTTAATTCCCATAAACCGTCTTTCGTACGTTTAATGCTTTCGACACTATGGTTGTAGTTGATATCTACATCTTTCGCTTTTAGGTGGTCAAATAAAATACGTGTTAAAGCACCGAAGTTAACGTCTGTACCAGTGTCAATTTTTGTTGCAGCAATGGCCTCATTTGCTGGGCGGTCTTCCATAATAAGTGGAATCCATTCTTTCAGTTTTTCTGGATTATCAGAGAATTCCATCCCTTTGAAAAGAGGATTATTTGACATTGTTTCATAACGTTTTCTTAAATACTCAACGTTTTTTTCACCTCTTACCATACTCATATGTGGTAATGGCATAATAAAATCTTGCGGATTTTGGATCAGCTTGTTCTTTACAAGATATGACCAAAACTGCATCGAAACCTGGAACTGTTCATTGACATTAATTGCTTTGCTAATATCAATAGTACCGTCTGGTTTTTCAGAAGTGTAGTTAAGCTCGCATAGTGCTGCATGCCCTGTTCCTGCATTATTCCATTCATTAGAGCTTTCTTCACCGGCGTTTGAAAGTTTTTCAAACACAGTAATATTCCAGTCCGGTGCTAATTCTTTGAGCATTGTCCCCAAAGTCGCACTCATAATTCCGGCACCAATTAAGATGACGTCTGATTTAGTTACTCTGTTACTCATTTTTACCATCCTTATATTTTAAGATTTGCAGAAATGATGTAGGTGTAAACTAGTCACACACCTTTTCTGTATCAACTATAAACTTACAATAGTCTATCACAACTATTTAAAGAATAAAATATCTACTACAATATTATAGTAATAAACTAATCAAAAAGTAGTAAAAAGTGCGAAGTCCGCTCATTATGTCCTTTGTACACATTAAAACAAAGACCTTCCCCCTGTTTTCAAGAGTATGGTGCATTGGTCTGCCGTTACATATCAAATCGGATAAATGCATCGCCTGAAAGATGTTTATGTTGTATAAAGTCAACTGATTGAATTTTAGTATGCTACTACTAAAATAATTTATCCATCATTTTTTAATGAAAGATATTTTTTAACTTCACTCATACTAAAAGCACTAGAACTTTTAGTCTAAAAGCTCGTAATCGACTCTATTTTACATGATTTGTTAACATTCACAAGGTACCTTCAAACTAATTTTCGCTTTTTCGACGGGATATTACAACATTTTTACTCCAATTATGTAAAAGGCCAAAAGACACACTTCTTTCAACAAACGAAACAATTCACTTCCAATCATCTTCAATAATACAAGCTCAACGACTTTTTTCTCATTTAGCCATGTTTTACAAATCGAATGATTGTCCACCTGTCTCAATAGTTACTGTATACGCTTCCATTAAATCTATCAAGACATAAACCTTGGTTTTATTCATTTCCTCTTGTTTAAGGAAATACTAAACGACTTAAATATTTTTCTTTATATTGTTATATAACACAATCAAGTTTACCATACAACGACAAAAATTATTAGAATATTTTATTTTTTAAATAATATATACATCAAGTAATTTATTTTCCCCCATATATTTATTGCTAGAAACAGTCTAACCAAAAGGGCAGGTCACTCAATTGTAAGTGACCTGCCCTTTTGGCATTCAAAATATAAATGATTATAAGTTTAAATGTATATTCATTCAACTTTTATATATCGTAAGCCATCTAAAATACTACAGCGTACTTCCTCTCTAGAGCGCAAGAAAAAACGCCAATCCACGGATTAACGTTTTCTATAAATAGGCATCGCACTTTTTCATCGCTAGAATAGATTGCCACAAACAATTATAAGAGTACATATTAGTCTGACAGCACAATGACATTTTCTGCAACCTGCTTTTGGTCAGTAGAATTGGGTATTTCATGTAAATCAAAGGAGACTTTTTGACCTTGTTTCAAAAAGCGAAATGCAGTTGGAAATCTCTCCTTATCGGGTAAAATCGAACTAAAATGAACAAAAACATGATTGTCTTCCTCACCATTAAGCATAATACGTCCATAGCCTTTTTCGTCTTTATACCATTTGACAATTCCTTCTTGTTTCATCTCTATCCTCCAAAATTATTTTTGTGACGTCCCTAAGGTTGCTAAATCGGCTAATGTTAGCTGTTTTACAATTTCATAGCCATTGCCCACACCTTTGGGCTTAATAATAACGGTTCCCATGCTTGAAATTTCACCTATGGGAGTCCCTTTCGGAAAACTGTGCGCAATAATTACTTGATTAGTTCCAAGTGGTGGTTTTACTTCTAAATGTTGTTTGGCATCCTTTAAAATTTGTTGTTGTTCAGTTGTGGAAAAGGTTTCTGCTAATTTAGTAATTATAAACCAAAACGGGTCAATTTGTAGATACATTGTTGGGAAGGCAAGCTGTGCCGTTTCAATTGTTCGACAAAATGGACTTGTTATTATAGGTGAACTAATTGGAATTTGCCAATAACGTAGCATTTGTCCATAGTAAACGGCTTCTTGCCGTCCGTAATCAGATAAATTTCTTTGTGTATAACAGTTTCGAAAATTAACATATGGCTGATCTTCACCAACAGTTGCTTCTCCATGTCTAACATATAAAATCAATCCACCTGCTCTTAGTAAATCAAGGATTGGTTTTTCCAAATGGTTTTTATCCTCCTAACCTGCCCGCTTAGATTTACTGTTAATGTATGACTTATATTAGCTAATACATGCTATTCAAATACAAACGCATTTACTTATCAACAAAAGCCTCCTACGCTAATAAGTAGGAAGCTTAAGTTATTATACTATCCAGTTAAAAAGTGGCTTTACTTCACGCGAAGATTAGCCGTAAAAGAGATAGCAACTGCCCATTTACTTTAAAGGAATGATTACAATCGCCGTTGTCTCAAATTCCCCTGTTGATTGGATAGAAATGTTGCCGTTGTATTTTTTCACAACTTCTTTCACAATAAACAAGCCTTGACCTCTAATTTTTCCTAGTTCAGCTTTTTTCGTTGTAAACCCTTGCTTAAAGATTTGATCTGGGTCCGTAATGGTTGGTCCTGTATTAACAATTTCAAATACATACTTCATTTCATCCGCATGACAACAAATTTTCATTTTGCGGTCACTTTCAGGCAATTCAATTGTCGCATCAATCGCATTATCAATTAAATTTGATAATAATTTAATGATATCAGTCGTTTTTATTTTATCGAAAGTATCCTGCGAAACTGATATATCCATCTCAATATTATGATTTTGAGCAGCTAACTTTTTAGTTTGCAATAAAATGGATAGCCCCGGATGGTTAATATTTAATTTCAATGACTTTATTTCCTGTACCTCTTTAGATAATGATGATAAATACTGTTTCGCTTGATCTGGCTCTCCCAATTGTAAAAGCCCATGCAACACTTGAATATGATTGGTAAAGTCATGTCTTAAGGACGATACAGAGGTAATTAACGCTTTTATTTCAGTTTGGTAGGTATCTTCTGTTACCTCTACTTCTTTTGTCACTTCTTTTTGATACCATCTCTGTAAAAAGAAAAACGATGCAATAACGATCAATATAAATATTCCATTATAAATAAACAAGAATAAATTATTTTCTAATACTTTGCCTTTGATACCATTAAGTTTGTCTGCGCTTATATCAATCCCTAGATAGCCAATAATTTGACCTTTGTCATTCTTAATTGGAGCGCCTACAGAAAGATAGTCTCCGTGTTGAGGGTCATTAATGACATTCGTAACATATGTCAACCCTTGATAAGCTAGTTTGATTTGCTTTTCTGGAACAGTACAAACTTGCCCAATATCAAAGCCAACTGTGAGATGATTGGGAACACCAGCAATCATCGTTTTTGATACTTTAGGATTATCAATTTCTAAAGTATAGACATTTAAGGCCCCTAATTTTTCTCTTGCATCATTTAAGTATCTTCTTATTTCCCAATAAGTTGCATTTTTCACAGGATTATTTGCAAATTGTTGATACAACTTAACATCAATTGATGATGCGATGGAAATAGCCGCTTCTAGGCTCTGGTTAGCGATGGATTCTTCCACCGTCTTTTTCATTTTCACATATGAAGTGAGCACATTTAAACTTGTGAACAATGACAATAAGACAGTCGCTAATACTAATATTAGTTTAATTTTACGATTTTTCATACAAACTGGTACTTCCTCATCTATTGTATTCATTATTTAACGATGTGTAATTACTCCTAGAACAAATTAGTATTTATATAAATAACAATAATATTATACTATAGTAATTTTCGTTTTTTCATGTATATTTTTTAAAGTATGTTGAAAACAATACTTTTATCCAAGTTTATTTTTTCAATTTAGTATTTTTATACAAAAAACGGAATATTTTTTTATTCTTTCGAAAAGCGAAATAGCTACAAAACGAAAGGAGAATAGCCCAACAAATGTTACGCCATTCCCCTATTTATTCTATTAAATTATAAACCAAGCCTAACAAATTAGATAGCCTGAATTATGTTTCCTTTTATGGTTTTCGGAAGAATAGGTTTACCTTCGATAAATTGTTGGAGGGAAAATGATTGTGGCTCACAATTTTCACCTATTCCAACAACTATCTCTAATTGCTTTGGTGAGTATATAACTGTATGGAGCGTACCAAAGTATTCTTGATATTGTTTAACAAATAACGGAGAATCTCCGTTATTGAAATGATGATATACAGACATTGTCGTACGCGCATCTGTTACATAGCGATTTATATAGTTTTTTCGTTGTTTTGAACCTTTAATACAAGCTTTATTTCTTCCTGCCAATTGTTGTGATTCAAAATGATTTGTGCAAATAAGTGGATGTTCCACATAATTCACCCGCTTCATTGGCGTAGCCTCCACCACAATTGCTTTTCCACTTTGATCTGTCATCGAGTAATTGTAGCAATAGCGATGTGGAAGTTTGTTTATTAGTGCGGTAGCTTCTTCAATATTTCCACACTGTTCAAGTAATATTCTAACAATAGTAGTCGCCAAAAAGCCATCGCTTGCCCATTCATTATTGACAAAATGCAGCCCTACTACAAGCCCTTTTTCATTCATTCCATCTAACCTACCAATAATTTGCTGGCTAAAACCTACACTAGCATACCCTTCAGACGGTTTAGAAAAAACGAGTCTTGCATCATACATAGCTGGACTGAAATCGTAATTTCTTACATACTTCCCATTGTGTACAAACGAGGTACATCCCATATTTGGAAATGTCATATTATAACCGCTATACATTTTAATAATGGTTTCACATGACTGTTCTAAGCCAAACGCCAAACCCTTTATCTCTTGCAAAAGATTGGGCGAACAATCTAGCAATAGCTCTTTTACCTGCTGTACATTACAAGCAGTAGATAAAGCTAGCAGCTGTTCCTTTTGCGCTAAATGCGCATATGTTGTTACTTCGTTACTTTGTTGGAAACCTATTTCATAGGCATCGCCCCTTAAAGCTACTACGGATACGATTAACTCTTGATATTTATTCATTAAAATACCTCCTATACTGCCAATTGTGACTTCTGCATCATCGTAATCCTTCAAGTAACTGGAAGGTCAAGAGAATTATAAAAGGAATAAAAAAAGTTGTCTTCCTAATAGGAAGACAACCTTTAACGTGACCAAATCAGTAGAAAAGGTAAAGATAAATTATTTTGGTGAAATAAAGATATTGTCTTTATTTACATTGTCCAAAATAAACGATACTCATTATCTAAAGTTTTTTTCTTTCGATCTGAATGTTTTACAACACGTATCGGATGATTGAATGGCTGCTGCTTCTTCTGACATTGTATGCAACTCAAAGTCAGAAGCAAATTCCGCATCACGTTTGTTCGTATTACGTTTATCCATGTCGATTGCAATTTTTTCAGCTCCGCAATAATTACCTTTGGCATGGAACACACAATTTGATACTGCACAGCTAACTTGGACATTCGGCATAACTATCCACCCCTTGTGATTGGTCTAGAAAAGTATAGAGTGGAAAATCTAATCTATACTCTTCACTTTGTATTTTGTCCAATCGAAAGGTTTTTACAAGTAAAGCTTAAAAATAACTTCAACATAATCTGTGAAGACGATTTTAAGCACAGCACAAGCGATAGACGTAATTTGTTCTAATTTTTGCTCGATGTTCTTGTCTCATCTTGAGGATGTAAAAATTTTGGTCGTTTACTATATCCTTTTGGCGATAGACGGATTAAAGTTTTCTTGGTATCGGACCAGTTTAAATTGGCACCAATATTTAAGTACGGAACGCCTAATACACGAATATTCGCAAAGTAAATAAGAATGAAAAACAGGGACAAAAAGAAACCAAATAAACCAAAGAAAGCAGCCATTAAGATAACAAATAAACGGAAAATACTCATTGCAGTTACAAAGGATTGATTGACAAGAGTATAGGCTGCAATACTTGAGATAGCAATTACGACGATCATGGAAGGGCTCGTTATCCCTGCCTTGATTGCCGCATCTCCGATGATTAGTCCCCCTACAACACTCATGGTTCCGCTTAAAATAGACGGTAAGCGTAGATTTGCTTCACGAAATATTTCAAACATAAATAACATTAGCAATATCTCCAATACCGTAGGAAAAGGCAAACCAGTACGTGATTGGACAACCGTCGCCAAAAGTAATATAGGCATCTGTTCTTGATGATAGGTCGTTAGTGCTAGCCAAAAACCGGGTAAAAGCATACTTATTAATATACCTACGATTCGCAACAGTCGCTCTAATGCACCGACTATAATTGGATAATCGTTATCCTCACCTGATTTAAAAAGTAAAAACATATTAGGCGGCGTAATGATTGCGTAAGATACACCATCGACAAAAAGAAGTATCCGTCCTCTGCTAAGCGCTTGTATTGCAAAATCTGGCCGACCTGTATAATCATGTCGTGGCAAAATTTTTGCGGTTTTTTCCACACTTTCCATCATTATATCGCCACTAAAGACAACGTCTGTATTAATTTTAATTAATTGCTTTTTTAATTCAGTAACCATTGCTTTGTCGGTTATATCACCAATGTACAGAACAGCCACTGTCGTTTTAGAGCGCTTTCCGACTTCTACTGTTTCCACGCATAGGGAATTTGTAGGCAAGCGCTTACGAATTAAGGCCACATTAATAAAGACATCTTCTATAAAATCATCTCTCGGCCCTTTTACCACTAGTTCTTGCTTTGTTTCTTCAGGATTTCGATTTGGTTTTTTAGCAATTTTACTTGAAAATAAAATTTTCTCCTCTTCAAAGTAAAGCAAAACAAACCCTGAATAGACACGCGTAATAACATCGTCCAAATTTGTTACTTTTTGAAGATTAGGAATGTGTAAATTGTTTTTTATTTGGTCCTCTAATAATTTTACAGAGCTATCTTCAAACAAAGATTGAACTCGATCGATAATGACCTTATTCAATAAAAACTGATCGACCATCGACTCACATGTAATAAAATAAACCTTATGTTGTTCAAAGGTAAAGGATTGAAAAATTACGTCAGCAGAGCGTTGAAATAATTCTTTCAACATTTTCAATTCGATTTCTTTTTCTATTGATTGAATATTCTCATCTCCTACTGAACCAAATTCAAACAAATTATTTTACTAAAATACTTATAAACATATATTTCCCAATGTCCAAAAAATTATGCAATAAATCTTACACCAGTGAGATAATTCATTAATTCTAAATATAGATATATCCTTTTAGCCAATCATTTTTTGTAAATTAGCCATTTCAATTGCGGACATTGCTGCGTCATAACCTTTATTGCCAGATTTTGTTCCAGCACGTTCAATCGCTTGTTCAATATTTTCCGTTGTGACAATCCCAAAAATAACTGGTACATTTGTCGAAAGCGATACGTTTGCAATGCCTTTAGCTGATTCGTTACACACATAATCATAATGTGTTGTAGAGCCACGAATAACTGTACCCAAACCTATAATGGCATCATATTTTTTCGTTTCAGCTAGTTGCTTTGCGATAAACGGTACTTCAAATGCACCTGGCACCCACGCAACATCTATTAAATCATCGTCTACACCATGACGCTTTAGCCCATCTAATGCACCACTTAATAATTTACTTGTTATAAATTCATTAAAACGACCAACAACCACCGCTATTTTTAAATCATTGCCAATTAATTGTGCTTCAAATGTTTTTCCCATCATTTCATTCTCCTCTTTTACATAGTAAGTGAATTTTCTATTTGCATATGTTGACGACGATATGTTGCTAATGCGTCAATCGAAATCATTTTTAATTTATGTTTTTGTGCATATTTGACTAACTCATCAAAGCGCAGCATTTCTCCATTATCGCCCATAATTTCACATATCACGCCAGCTTGTACACTGTTGCAAAGTTTTGCTAAATCGATAGTAGCCTCCGTATGTCCTCGGCGCTCTAATACCCCATTTTCTTTCGCAATTAGCGGAAAAACATGTCCAGGTCGACGAAAATCCGATGCTTGTGCATGTGACACTATCATTTTTTGAATCGTCAAAGCACGTTCAAAAGCACTAATGCCTGTTGTTGTCTCTTTATAGTCAATACTGACAGTAAACGCTGTTTGGTGATTATCGGTGTTATTTATGACCATTGGCTGTAACGCTAATTTTTGTGCGAGCTGCTGTGAAATAGGTGTACAAATAAGACCTCTTCCATATGTTGCCATGAAATTGATCGTTTCTGGTGACATAAACTCTGCAAGGGCCAGTAGATCTCCTTCATTTTCACGGTCTTCATCATCCACAACAACAATCATATTGCCCTGTTTTAAATCGGCAATTGCTTCTTCAATTGAATGTAGCAACATTGCCACCTCCTAATAGATTTGACTTTCAATGTATGTTTTTTTCTTTCTATAGCAGGTTAAAAACCATGCTTCGCTAAGTAATCTTTTGTAATGGTTGACGATTGCAGACCACCCTTTAACTGGTGAATAATGTATTTGCCTACTAAATCGGTTTCAATATTGACCAGTGCCCCAACATTTTTAACACCTAGTACGGTTTCTTTATATGTGTGTGGAATAAGCGATACTGTGACACTGTTTTTTTCAACATGAAAGAGCGTTAAACTCGTTCCATCAATTGTGATTGAACCTTTAGGAATACAATAGCTAGTTAAGTTCTCTGAAAGTTCGATATCAATATAGACCGCATTTGCCATTGGGCGTTTGCGTATAATTTTCCCTACACCATCTACATGACCTGAAACAAAATGACCACCAAATCGTCCATTGGCTGGCATTGCACGCTCTAAATTGACTGCATGACCAACAGTTAATTGCTGTAAATTCGTCGCTTTCACTGTTTCAGGCATTACATCCATTGTCAGCTCTTGGTCATTGTAATGAGTTACTGTCAAACAAACCCCATTAACGGCTATACTATCCCCGAGCTTCACATCCGCTACTATTTTGGGCGAAATCACTGTTATTTCCATACTTTGCCTATCGCTTTGCAAGGTTTTTACTGTGCCAATATCCTCAATAATACCTGTAAACATTTTTCCACCTACTTTCTCAAACCTATGTCGTAAACCTTTTGATAGTTATGTTAATCCCCCTTTCATTTTTTATGACCAAAACAAAGAAAAAACCCCTTTAGCATAAAAGGGGTTTGGGAGTACTAATACATAAGACGTCACGAAATAAACCTAGTGAATACAAAAATTTTCCACAGGCTGCCATCTTATTGTTCTTCTCCCATCCAGACTGTAACTGTCGGTTTTGGATTTGCACCAAATCAGCTTGCGCTCACGGACTTTGAATTACTTCATCACCGCCGATTGGGAATTTCACCCTACCCTGAAGGATATATTATTTAGTTACTTCATACGATAACATTATTTTAATAGATTATCCACCTAAAATTTTTTAATGCACGCATGCTGATTACTTATTTTTGCCAAAAAAAGCTATACTCTATTAATTTTTATGGTATTTCTTCCTCGAAATCCAATAGTGCGAAATTGTTACAGTTAAAGTAATCCATATGAACGTTATCACCATATTTCCATATAGTTGTGAATCTATTGAACCTGTTATTAATACCATCATTGCCTGTTGACTCATGCCAGCAGGATTCACTAAATCAATTATTGGATGTAAACCACTAATGATTTTCAACAGTAACAAGCAAACGATACTAATTAAAGCTATAACGCCCTGTCCATTAAAAATAGTACTAATCATCGAAGTAAAAGAAATCATAAAAAGTACCCATACTAAGTAAAATCCAAGCGCTAATATCAGCGTAAAAAATGGAATATTACTAAACAAGAAATTTACATAAACGTAAGATACAAAATAGCCAAATGTCACACTAAGCGCTACAAATGAGAAATTAGAAAAAAGTTTTCCACCGATATAGGATCCTACCTTTACAGGTCTTGTTAATATAAAATCAAGCATCCCATTCGCTTTATCTGACTGAATTATACTCATTATGGCAATAACAATTACCATAATGCCCAGCTGATCAAACTGCGAGCCAAGAGTTGCCGCCATTACTTGTTCTCCATCCTGCTGCATGATTGCAGGATCAATCGTAATGCCTTGATTTCCACCGAGCGCTGCTAAAATTGAAGGTAAATAGTATGTAACTACTGGTTGTGTTGCGCCTAAAAACATAAAAACAAGAGGTAACCAAAGGATCTTAAACTCTCGAAACATTTGTACATACTCTTTTTTCGTTAAAATATATAAAGGTGTCATACACTCACCACCATTTTTAAAAAGATTTCTTCTAACGTCTCACTGCTTCCAACTTCAAATTTAACGATATCCATGTTGTTGTCCATTGCATCACGAATCAACCTATCTTTATTTTGCTGAATATTATCGAGGGTAATCTTCGCCTTCTTGCCTAATACTTCAACATTCTTAACATATGGGAGCTTTTCAATGATTTGCACCCAAAGCATATTATGTGATGCCAATTCAAGATGCACAACCGCTTGGTGATTGTTAGTTAATTTATCTAATGTCGTATCCTCAATTTTCTTACCTTGTTTCATAATGACAAAGCGTTCACATATTTCTTCCGCATCCCCTAAAATATGAGTAGATAATAGAATAGTCGTTTCATGTTTAATTTCTTGTATTAAATTTAAGACCTCTCTTCTGCCTATTGGATCTAATGCCGATACAGGCTCATCCATGACAATTAAAGATGGCTTATGTAACAGTGTTTGGGCAATGCCAAGCCTTTGCTTCATTCCCCCAGAAAATGTTTGAACTTTCTCATGTTGTTCATTTATAAGCCCAACTTTTGTTAAAATAGCTGGTACTTCCTTCACCAACTCTTGTTTTGTTATGCCAGATAACTGTCCCATAAAAAAGAGTGTTTCTGTAGCTGTCATCCAATGAAAGAAATCAGGATATTGTGGAAGGTAACCAATTTCTTTTTTCATGGTTTTAATTTTTTTCCCATCTAGAAGGACTTCTCCTTTTTCCGCATTTAAAATATCTGCAATAATTTTGATTAACGTAGACTTTCCAGCACCGTTAGGTCCAATTAGCCCTACACATTGTCCAGTTTCAACCACCATCGAGAAATTATTGACTGCTGTCTTTGCTTTAAATGTTTTAGTCACCTCTTTAATTTCTAACTTCATGATGTTTCGCTCCTTTTCGCCCAATAGTGAAATATAAAATTGGACCAATAGTATTAAAAAATAAAATAAGGATTGTCCATAACATAACATTTGTTCTTGCTTTTCGATGACGATACAAATCAATTAATGCAACAAGGATAAGGATGAAGCCAACCATCATAAACGGCCATATAACCTGTAATACAGCCAACCAATCAATGTCATTCAATTCATCTAACCCATAGTGAAGTTTCAATAAAAACGCTCCTCTCAACATTCATTATCATTACTAATAATGATAACATTAACACACATTTTTTGGAATTGCACTTGTTATTTTATTAAATGCTATGCTACAGTCAATATTATCTATAATGATAATATTATCGTTATAGATAATAACTTTTACATTAATTTTACTGCCAAAATTGTTAAAAGGAGAAAATCGCCTGAAAATGCACCCGATAAGAATTCAAACTAGTCAAACGCAAAAAGAAACTGCTACGATGCCTATTCCAAATTTGTTTATTTTAGGGGGAATACTATGCTACCTATTCAGATAGATACCAATAGCCCATTGCTATTATATATGCAGGTCGGCAATCAACTAATTGAACAGATTGCAAAAGGACATATTCAAGACAATGATATGCTTCCTTCCATTAGAAATATGGCGCAAGATATTGGAATCAATATACATACCGTTTCAAAAAGCTATCGTGAACTAGAGAAAAAAGCGATTATCAAGATGGAAAATCGCTTGAAAGCAACTGTTATCGCTCGTTCAAATCGACGGTTAGACGAAACCCAATTACATCATCTCGAACTTTCTATAAAAAATATGATAATGGAAGCTTATGTAATGGGTTATAGCAAGAAACAAATCAAACAATATATCACAAAAGTATTAGACCAAGTGCAATAATTTACCTCATACTGAAGAAGCGATGGTAAATAATCCTTTTCTCTCATAATATAAAATCAGATAGTATACTAATTCATTTCTTTTTTTCCGCATTCATGTCATCATGAACGAATGACTATATTGATTTAAGTATTATTAATGGTAAAGCCAAATACCCTTTAAGGAGAAAAATACAATGAAACATATAATATTTGATTTTGATGGCACACTTGCGGATTCCACGGCAGTGTTTGCATCTGTATGGAATACGATTGCTAAAAAACATGAATTCAAAGAAGTACAGTTAGAAGATATTGATGCACTAAAAAAATTATCGATTGCTGAACGAAGTAAATTATTTAACTTCCCGTTACACAAGCTACCTACTATACTCCCGCAATTTTATCGCTTATATCAGCAATCATTACAAGATGTTCATCTATTTCACGGTATGAAAGATGTCATACAGGAACTTGATAAGAAAGGATATACAATCGCCATTATTTCCTCCAACTCAAAAGATAATATTTTGGCGTTTTTACAAACTAATGGTATCGACCATGTCTCCGAAGTACTATGTTCGAGCCGGATTTTTGGTAAAGATAAAGTGATAAAAAAATATTTAAAACAAGCCAATTTAAAAACATCCGATGTTTTATATATTGGGGATGAGCAACGTGATATTGTCGCCTGCAAAAAAGTAGGTATTCCAATTATATGGGTTGGTTGGGGGTATGATGCTATTGAGATTGTTCAATCAGCAGAACCCGAATATAAAGTATTTACTCCTGCCGAAATACTAATTATTATGGAAGGTTTATGAACTACTTTCACCATTGCTTAGGCACTAAAAAAGACACTCTTTATAAGTGCCTTAAAATACAAGAGAAGTTGATTTTTGTTTAGTCTTACATCAACTTCTTTCTTATTGTGAGGGAAGCTTTGTTAAAATTTCTTGATATTTTTTTGCTGTCCTTATTTCCACTGTCAGAAAATCTTGTCCATAGGTTGCCTTTATTAAAAATGGTACATCACTGGTGTTTTGAAATCTAAAATCCAAGCTACCATAGGACACCGTTGCATCTCTACCCTTTGGAACATATCCTACATCTAATGAATGATGGTGTCGCTCCACAAATTTAATCGGGAGTTGATCGACTGCATTAAACAATGTTGAAGATGTTTGGCAAATCCCCCCACCAATGCCCATAACAAGCTTTTTATTAATAACTTCAGGTGCGGGCTGATAGCCATTCGCTTCATCTCTAGGGCCTACAACAGTATTAAACGAAAAAGTATCTCCGCTACCAACTATCACATTGTGAATGGCTTTTGCTGAAAGTTCAATATTTTTATTTCTTCCGATATCCGAAGCAGTGAAATATGTTGTATAAGAAGCAACTACAACATCCTCTAAATACGGTATGTCTTCAAAATAATAGCCACTTTCAGTAATATACAATGGCATTTCTACTGTACCACCCGTTACTGATGCTGCCATAATTTTTTCTACCAATTCACTTTCTTTTAAAATAACCAATGGACTACCTTTTATAATCCGACCATTGTCATCGACTTTATCAAGCATCATTCGCTTATCAAAACCAACTTTTGTTTCTGTGCCTCTCGCTAATTGTTGTGCCAATTGTTCAATGTTCTTTTTATACAAGACTGGGTCTGTTTCAAAGCCTAATTCTATGGGCGATACGATGTGGATGATTTCTTTAGATTGTGGATTAACAATTTCAACCACTACAGGACCTACTTCCTGCTCCTTGTCCTGCGTGTACATAACGGGTTGTTGCACGTCGTCTTTTTCAATTTGTTCATGCTTTATTTTATCCTGACAACCTGCTAAAGCCATTACACTGCCTAAACAAAATACAACCATCCATTTTTTCAAGTTTAAACACCTACCTCCAACTTACTTACAGCAACATCTTATTCGACTCGTTAGGATAGTGTGTTTCTTTTCTTAGATTTTTATTGGTGTATATCCAATTGAAAAATGTTTTTTTACACAGCTTAAGGAAAAAACACTCCCAAAAGTTTAGATACTTACTTTTGTGGAGTGCTTTTTTGAAAATAAGTTGTCATTATCACATAATACTTATGTAACTTTCTGGACAACAAGATAAAAAATAAATTTATCTAAACGTTAGTAATTCTTTAACTTAAGGGCGATAATTTTGATAAAATAAATTAGTAATTGTATACGGAACAATTAAAAAATAACACAGTATATTTACATATCTTTTGCAATATAAAAACCACCTTTCTACTATATTACTACAAAATAATATACGTGTATTTTATATCTACTTATTGTATATCTTCTACCAATTTCAATTCTAAGTTAGTAATACCATACTCTTTTATTTTTTTTGAAAGTCATTAAGAATAAAAGGTCCTTCTACATATTCATCTTTAACATTTAAAATCCAGTAAAAATACTCTTCATTAGGGTAAGTCTGCTGTTTTGCAATTATGTAATCTTTATTCCAACCAACTTCTACAACTTTTGCAGGAATAACATTCTCATCCCACATTCCTTCACCATTCTTACTTTTAGGTGCAATCGTAATATTATGACTTGAAGTTCGTAAAAGTGAATAATTCCCAGATAAGTCAATACTATAATCTCCTAAACCGGCACAACCACTTATGAATAAACAAATCAGAATTACTATCCATCTTTTCATAATAACCTCCATCTCTAATAATATTATGAATACTTATAAATATTCCTTTTTTATGTAAAAACATAATTTTTTTCTATTAAAAAATCAATAATTTCTTAAAAATAATTCATTTAAAAAATAAATTTTTCATATAGGATAGTACATTATTTGGTCTTTTCTCACCCATCCCTAAAACAGAACATACGTTTGTTTATTTTCACTGTATTCTGTATAATAAAACAGAAATGGTGCTAAGAGGAGAAATTTGGATGTATTGGGGATGATGTTTTAATGACATTTGCAGTGGCGGGAAGGAACATTGCCAGTATGCCAAATAGAATAAGATATTTTATAGGAGCATGCTACACTTACTATCCATAAAAAAAATTCCCTTCACGGTTTCGTTTTTTGTTCTCCACTCCCCTGAATTACACTAAAACTAGAGAGTAGGTGCATAGATGATTCACTTAACAAACCGCCAGGCACGACAATTTCTGTTGTTGAAACATGGACTTTTGGACGACTATAAATTTAGCGGGAAACGGGGTGTATTGGATTTTACTCGACAGGTTGGCTGTATTCAGTACGACCCTATCGATGTTTGCGGAAAAAATGCCGAATTGGTGTTACAGTCCCGAATCAAAGAATTTACTAAAGAAATGCTCACCGATTTGCTGTATGAAGAAAGAAGCCTTGTCGATTATCCCGACAAGAACCTCGCTATTATCCCTATTGAGGACTGGCCGTATTTTGAACGCTATAGGGAAGCCGCCCGACAACATGCTAAACGCTATCCCGAAATGGAAGCGTTGACAACGCTAGTACGGGCTCATATCCAAAATCATGGTGCACTAAGTTCAGATGATTTAAAATTGGATGGAGATTTCTCTTGGCAATCAGCCATTCACTGGAGTAGCGGAAACAATGCATCTCGCTCAGTACTGGAACAGATGTATTCAACAGGTGAGTTGATTATCCATCATAAAAAGGGAAGCCGTAAATATTACGATTTAGCCAAGAAGTACATAAAGCCAACTCTGCTGACTGCATCAGAGCCCCTAGTTGATGAACTTGCGCATTATAAGTGGCGGGTACTACGTCGAATCGGCTCGGTCGGTCTCTTATGGAATCGTGCGTCAGATGCATGGTTGAATATTTGGGGGTTGAAAGCAGCACAACGCAAAGAGGTTTTTAGCCAGCTATTACAAGAAAATCACATTGTTGCCGTTGCCGTGGAGGAAATGAAGGATACGCTGTATTGCCTTGCGGAGGATTTACCGCTTATTGAAGCGGTTTTGCAAAATCCGGAACCAAAATGGCGTTGCGAGCTGATTGCGCCGCTCGATAATTTCCTTTGGGATAGAAAACTGATTACCGCATTATTTAACTTTGATTATACGTGGGAGATTTACACACCTGCAAGCAAACGAAAATTCGGCTACTATGTGCTCCCCCTCGTATATGGAGAATGCTTCATTGGACGAGCTGAGATTATCGCGGAGAGAAAAACTAACACACTCGTTGTTAAAAACATCTGGTACGAGAACAGTGTGAAGCAAACAACTCAATTGCGTACAGCTTTAAACAGCTGTCTCAAAAAATTTGCTCACTTCAACGGGTGTGAGACTATTTCGGTAGAGTCTTTGAACGAATAGCCATAATTTTTTACCATATAGGCGATATAACATACTTAATCTCTCCACTAGTATCATCATATAATTGTTACAGAGTTGGATGCCCAAAGTAAAAACGGCAGTTCTGAAATGATTCAAAACTGCCGCTTAGGTCTATAGCTATTCGCTACATTTTAAAGTTAATTCATATCATCACGAAGTGCATCGACGATATTTTCCTTTTTAATCATGCGAAGTGCGTACATTGTTGTAATAAATATAACAAGGAATACCCCCAGTACGCTAATGCCCATACTGCTCCAAGGGAATGTGAATGCGACTTCCGCTCCACCGATAAACATCCCTTTATAGATAAGCCAAGCCAAGATACCTGAAATAGGGAGACCAATTAGTAATGTTTGGAACCCATAAAGTACACATTCAAAGCGCATCATCTTATTGAAATCACGATTGGACATACCAACTGAGCGAAGCATCGCAAGTTCTCGTCGACGTAATCGAATATTCGTAGAAATTGTGTTGAACACATTGGCGATTGCAATAAGTGACATCATTATGACGAAAACAATGGTGAACAAATCAATGATAAAGATGATATTGCGGTTTTGGTCAAATATTTCATTGGCATTGTATATCGAATATTCGTATGAGGTTTCTTCCGATTCGATTATTTTTTTCATTTCATCAACTGACTGTGACACATCCTTTGATAGGAACGTTAAGCCCCAATCCATCGGAACATCAACTAGTGCCCATGTATCCATTAATTGATATGGTGCAACAATCATAAACGTGTACGGTCTTACTTCAGACGGTAGCTTTGGTAATGGATCGACAGGATACGTATCGACAAATGTAATCGCTACATTTCGCCCTTCGTTTAAGATTGTGCCAGTATTTGCGTTTGGTGTAATAACCAAATTCATCGACTGTTTTGTAAACATATCTAGTATGTTATCTTTTTCCGAGGCAGTAGCCGTTTTATTTTTCATTTTAGCAACGGCAATGACTTTTGCATTCTCCCCTGTATATTCCGCTATATCTAAACCTTGGCTTTTAATAAAATCTAGGTAAACACTATCCTCTAAAAACTGCATGTCTAGCGATACATCAATCGTCTTATCACGCTCGACAAAACCTGCTGCTTGACGGTAGTCTGCTGAGAAATCATTTAAGTTAATTTCACTTTTATATTCCATCATAGATTGATAAGAGCCTTTATAAACGCCAACTACGTTTTGTAGTTTGCCAAATAGCTGAAATGAATCGTTTTCTTTCATGTTCTCACTAAAAAACATAATATCGTAATCCGTATTGACAACAGATGACTCTGCAGCCTGTTGAAGTGTTGTTTTGAATGCGCTAGACGATACAAACATAACAACACTTAATGTAAGTGATAGGACGATACTGCGATAGCGTCTTCTGTTTCGCTTAAAGTTTTTAAGCGCAAGTGTACGCTCTAAGCCGTAAATCCGCTCCATCCATTTAGACGTATTAATTGCTTTTGATTCCACTTTAATTTCATTTGTTTGACGAATACAAGCCATAACAGGAGTGTTGGCAGCTTTGCGTGCTGGGATATAAGCTGAAATTAAAATGGTCACCAAACTAATGACTACTGCGGCAATGATTATAGGCATCGAAACTGTCAAAGTTAAAGGTACATTATCATAGGCGATATTTCCGAAATTTTCCGACACAAGAGATAGGACACCCTTGATACTTGGGATGCCAACTAACACACCGATTGGTATACCAACAGCGCCAATACAAAGCCCTTCAAATAATACGGAATTTCGTAACTGTTTTGCCGTTGCACCTACTGACATCAAAATCCCATATTGTCGCATACGTTCGTTTAACGAAATGGAAAAGGCATTATATATAAGGAAAACTGAACCGAGCATAATTAAGGCAACTAAAATGCCACCAATTGAGTAGAGTAGACGATTAAATGTTTTATCATTTGACAGACCCATAAATCGTAACACGTTGTCATTTGTAGCAAATTGATGGTCAGTTGCGAATTCATCTGCATAATCATGCACTTTACGAGGACTTTTCATTTTAATAAAGGTACTAAAGCTACTCGCTTTTTTCATAGCATCAGTTGTTGTAATTAACGTATAACCAGGTGCCTTTACCTCTTCGAATCCAGGTCGTTTGAATGTCCCAACGACTGTGTAGTTTTTCTGACGCTCAGCTACAAAGCTTTCTGGATTAGTTGAAAGATAAGGGTCATATTGTGAGAGCTGTTTATCATTGCTTATACGTCTTCCAACATTCAGTGCAAGGGTATTACCAACAGAAATCGCCACGCCCCCATTTTCCTTAAGGTGCGAAGGAATGAGAATTTCTGTGTCATTTTTAGGGTATCGACCAGAAGTAAGTGTTATTGGTAAATGGGCATAAGTGTCTTGGTCGAAGCCAGCAATAAATAAATACGGCTTGTTGACGTTTTTACCTTCCTCCAGTTTGGCATAACCAATGTTTTCAAAGGTAATGGTGTTGGCTATTCGATTATCTTCATTTTGTTGTTCGATAAATGTAGCGTCAACATCAGAAAATCCAACGTGCCAATCACCATATTTTATAATTGAGCCATTAATCATGTAGTTTTGCAGGGTGGTCGCAAAAGTCGTAACGCCTGTAATCATTGCGGCAGATAAAATAACGCCAATAATGGTCACAATCGTTCGCGTGCGGTTTTTTAGTAAGCTTTGCAAGGCGACTTTATTGAAAATATTCATTATCTTGCCACCCGTTTCTCATCTCGAATGACTTTGCCATCAGACATGGAAATAATCCGATCCGCTTGTAGAGCGATATTTTCATCATGCGTGACTACAATCAGCGTTTGCTGATATTTTTCGTGGCTGGATTTTAACAAACGCATAATTTCATGACCATTTTTGCTATCTAAACTACCCGTAGGTTCGTCAGCTAACATCACGGCAGGTGCGTTCATCAGTGCACGTCCAATCGCAACGCGTTGCTGCTGACCACCTGATAGTTGATTTGGTAAATGGTTTTTTCGCTCTTTGAGGCCAAGTAGGTCTAATAAGTCCATTAATCGTTCTTCATTCACATTGCGTCTATCCATCAAAATCGGTAATGTGATATTTTCTACGACATTCAACGTAGGAATAAGGTTATGAAATTGATAAATCAGACCAACTTCTCGACGTCGGAAAATTGCAAGTTTTTCATGATTTTGAGCATACACATCTTGTCCGTTCAAGTAAATTTTTCCGCTTGTCGGTACATCTACGCCAGCAATTGCATGTAGTAATGTCGATTTACCTGAACCAGATGAACCGATAATGGCAGTAAATTCCCCTTTTTCTATCGTAAGTGAAACATTGTCCAATGCTGTTACTTGATTTTCACCTTGCCCATATGTTTTGCATAAGTTTTCAATTTTTAAAAACTCCATTATGTGAGCCTCCTTTTGTGCTGTACCCTTATAATAGAATTTTCAACTTACATCTTCGTGACTTTAAAGTGAGAGATTCGTCACTTTGGGAAACGAATAGAAAAAATTGCCCCTCCTTGCGGATGATTTTTGGCACTAATCGTCCCTCCTTGGCGCGTAATAATGGTTTTGCAAAGCGCGAGGCCAATGCCATATCCTGTTGTGCTCGTATTTTTCCCACGGTAAAATCGTTCAAATAAGTAGGGTACATCTTCTTTTTTAAAACCTGGTCCACTATCATGCAAGGTAATTTCTGTAAACAGCATATTTTCCTCACAAGCAATTTGAATCGTCCCGTTATCGCCTGTACTTTCAATGCAATTTTTTAAAATATTTTGAATGGCCTCTGAAAGCCAACCGAAATCTCCATGAATAACTAGTCTGTCCGCTATATTAACTTGAGGCGTAATATTATGTAAATCCATCGACATAAGAAATGGATGAAACGAATCCTTTATTAAGGTTGCGACATCTAATGGTTCCATTTTGAAATTTACAATATCTGCATCTAAACGTGATAATTTCAGCAGAGAGGTTAATAGCCAATCCATTTGTACAAATAATTTTTGTATATCCCATAGCAACGTTTTACGCTCATGTTCAGCTGGGTTGTTTTTCAGTAAAGATACAATCAAATTCGCTGAAGTTAGCGGTGTACGTAGTTGGTGTGCAATATCGGCTAGTGAATCTGCTAGATATATCTTCTCTTTTTTCAGTGCTTCATTTTGTTCTCGTATGCGAAGCGTCATTTTAGTGATTTCATTTTGCAAAATAGACAGTTCGCCTTCTTCTGCATTACTAATAAACAAATGATCGGTATTATGCAGCACTAAATTAATTTGCTCTGAAATTTGTGTAATCCTCTTATAATGCGCTTTTGTAAATAAGAAAAATAAGATGCCAAACGCAACACAAGTAGAAAGTATTAATAGGCCAGCTACGGGCTGAATAGTAAAACCTAAAATGGCGGTAATGATTGTGATGCCGGTAAATAAAAGTGTAAATTGCCTAATCTCCCTATTCCGCAACATAGCTAGCTCCTAGTCGGTATCCTGTACCACGAACAGTTAAAATATATCGCGGGTTGCCAGGATCTGTCTCAATTTTTTCTCTTAGGCGTTTTATATAGACGGTTAGGGTATTGTTCGTTACAAATTCGCCTGATGCATCCCATAATTCGTCCAATAGCCTGTCGCGCGTGATAATACTTTTAGGGTTATTTATAAACACTAATAATAATCGGTATTCCAAAGCAGAAAGAAAAACTTCTTGCCCGTTTTTTTTGACAACCCCACTCGATGGGTCAACATGAACATCCCCCATTTCAAAGACAATTGGAGAATGTCCGTTTTTTCGTAAAGCTGTTCCAATTCGAGCAATCAATTCGCGTGGGCGAAAAGGTTTAGTAACATAGTCATCAGCCCCTATATTCAGCCCCGTTACAACACTACCTTCATCGCCAGAAGCTGTTAGAAAGATTACTGGAATGTTCTGAGTTTGCTTGATATCCGTGCAAACTGCAAAGCCGTTGCCATCAGGAAGGGAAATATCAAGCAATGCCAAGTCATATTTCTGCGCAGCAAGCATGAGTATGGCTTCTTTTTGCGTCGCAGCATGGGTGATGGTAAATCCTTCAGAGCGGAGTAGAAGAGCGAGGTTTTTCGCAATTTCCAAATCATCTTCAACTAATAAAATATGTTTCATTTATTTTCACCAACCTTTTTTAGCATATTTTGTATTTTTACTATACTGATTTTCTGTTTAAATTGACCATAATCCATACTTTAACACCTCTGAAATTGATTTCAAGAGAAATCATACCAGTATCTCAATGAATCCGTACAGACTATAAAGTTTTTGCATTAAAATAAACTGTGGTACCTGTCACATACTTTTCATGGATGACGTCGCACTTATACAACGTTTCGATTAAAATAGACAATGATTGGAACTGTGAAGTGTTGGAACGAACCTATCCAATAAAGGCGCCAAGTGTGCCGAAATCGGGTCCGTTTACTTTTGGAAAAGAGGTTGAATATGGAGAAACAACATTGTTGTGAGTATATGGACTACCATGCAAATTTCAAATGTGACATGCATATCAATCCGTTTGCATGTCCTGACAAAATAATCATTTTTTCGGATAAAGATAATACATACGGTTTAATCATTCATGATGGTGGTTCTTCAAGTATAGAAATTGAATTCTGTCCATGGTGTGGTTCTAAATTATAGTTCGTTGTTCCTTGCTGCATGTGTTTATTGAATACATGAATAGTAGAATCAGATACTGAAATTGTATTGAGGGAGAGTTATAAATGAAAAAAATTAGAGCAATATTTATTGGCGATGTCAGATTTGACCACTGTCCAGTTTTTGAACTTAATGTTGAAACAAATTATTTTGAAATGCTGATTGATAAAGAGTTTAGATATGAAAAAGAAGTTGTAGAGGAAGATAATGATTTTTTAGTTTTTGAAATAGAAAACGATGTCGCAACATTGATTAAATAAAAAAGTGCAATTGTGAAACACAATGATGGAAATGTTCCTAATGTAAAATATCCACACCTTCCCTCGCCTAATATATTTAACGAACAGGTTATGATTCCTCACCTCTTGTAATGATTAGATGTTGGGGTAGCTCCCAACAAAAAGTACAGACAAAACCAATCTTCCATATCTCTAGTAACTAATGTTACATTTAAAGTGTTTCGTGACAATAAAGTCGTTTAATTCATAAAGTAATTTGAATACTATGCATTAAGTTGCTCCGCACACGAGCCAGCTTGGTTAATAAGCTTATTGATTTAAAGGGGGGTTACATATTTGAACAAAAATATATTAGGCGTTTTATCAGTTTTGACAGTAGCAATAAGCATTATTTTTTTCTTTATCATCAGAGGACCTAACGCTAACTTAACTTTGGGTATAAATGTGTTTACAGTGCTTTCTGTACTAGGCATTATCTTTGCTATCTTATCTAAAAAACTGTGGTTTATTATTACAGGAATCTTGTTAAATGGTGCCGTGTTAGTATTTGTTTATTTTCTGTTGCTTGCAGTAGGAATTAGTGAACCATAAAAATAATATTCATGAAAATGTTGTGATTGTGGTAGAACCGCTTTTCTACTTCAACTAACTTGTGCTTAAATTCTACAGAGATTTATGAGGTTATGGCACTTATACGGCGTGCTTCAAGTTTAAATTGCCTACAAGTATCCATTAATTGCAGCTTTACAATAAAGATTGGTTTACTAAATTCCTTCATCCTTTATGGGGCGAATGCAAAAACGCCATTTTGAAAATGGCTGAATCAAAATGGCGTTAATTTTTCTAACTAACGTATGAATTAAATAAGTCTTATTGAACTAAGGCATAGATAGTATAGATTTAGTTTTGCAAAAACGGTCTTTTTACTAAACATTCAAATCTCTTTTTTTATAATAAACATAGGTTACGACCAAAAATGATAGAATCAATATTAGGGAAATTACGACAAAGCTTACGTCTAAACCACCGCCATACATTACATTTTTCGCTTCAAAATATTTAAATGGTGTAAAATATTTTATGCTGTTTATATTCTCATTTAAATCAATAATGATTGATAACATATACATAAGTAAGAGGATTCCAGTAGCTACTGATACAGCCGTTTTTGGTTTCTTCTTTACAGCAGCAATTGCACTGCCAATAACCATAAACAAAACCTGCAAAATGAACATTGCTACCATTAAGATTGCAATTTCACCATTAACCGCTTCACCATCACTGTATTTCCCTAAAAGAATAATGGACGAAACGAATGTTGCGAGATTGAATATTACAATATTTATAAAAGCAGCTAATAGCTTTGCTGTAATTACTTTACTTCTAGATACTGGTTTAACGAATAAAAACTCAGATGTTTTATCCCGCTCTTCTTTGGCAATAATGGTCGCTCCGAGCATGACTGCATGAATGGTTGCCATTAATACTAAATAGAGAAAAAGCATACCATAGTAGCCGCTAGCTTTCGTTAAATCCAAATCATTGAAACCAAATACAGCCCGTAACGATTTTGGCATATCTGCCATCAATTTATTTATCGATTGGCCCGATGACGAATACGCTTCATATTTAGTCATTCCTGATGCCACCATAAGGAAAACACCGATGCTCCAAAATATGAGTGATTTTCGATGAGACTTCAATTCTTTTAAAAATATATTCATTACCGAACCCCTCCATTTCGCTTCCTACAAGCAAAGCTAACATTCTTAAACCGCATGGATATCCTTCTTACTATAGACAACATAACTAGCTGCAATTGCAAGAATAATAATAACTGCACCAGCAATTAAAAATGTTGTTTCATAGCTGGAGTGTTTCATGATATAGGCGGTGTCGAAGTATTTAAACGGCGAAAAATAACGTTTCACTTCATCACCAGTCGTATCACTGAACATTCCGACAAAGTAGAAAGCAAAGACGGTAGCTAGCGAGATGGTCAGCATGGATTTAATCTTTTGGACAATAACGGAAATGATTATTCCTAAGGATAGAAATATCAGCTGAATAAAGAATATTGTAAGTGAAAGCAGAAAGAAAATTTTTAAGCTAAAATCATCTGTTTTGACTTGTAATGCCACAAAGCTAGCTGCAGCGAAATAAAAGATATTTGTGATGACAATCGAAACTAGCGCTGCGAATAATTTAGCTGTCAAGATTTTTGTACGGGTAACAGGCTTCGTTAGTAAAAAGTCCGCTGTTTTATCACGGACTTCCTTATTGACAATAGAAGTGCCGAGATTCATCGCCTGGATTGCTGCGCACAGAGTAATAAACGATAATGGGAAGCTATAGAATCCTAAAATAGTAAAGAAATTTTCTTGATTAAACCCGATTGCATTTCTGATTGCCTCTGGATAGTTTTCTACTATTTTCATAAAGCCCTTTGCATCTTCAGCAAAAGAAGAATACATCGACATAAAAATAATAATGATGGCTATTAACGATAGCGACCATATGATGGTAGACTTTCGATAAACCTTCAATTCATGCATAAAGATATTCATAGTTTTTAGACCTCCTTCTCGTAATAATGTATAAAGATCTCCTCAAGGTCTGGTTCTTCAATCCACAAATTTGCAATTTCAATTTCAGCGATTTTTTTCATCACCGTATTAATATTACCTTTGAATAAAAAACTAGTTACGTTATTGTGAACATTTAATTTATTGACCCCCTCGATTTGGAAGTAATCTTTGTCTAGGGGTGAATTCGTCTCAATTTTAAATTTTTTATAGTTATTCTCTTGTAACGTACTAATCTTTTCTACGGTTACGATTTTACCTTCTTTAATGATGGCAACACGATTACATAATCTTTGGACCTCACTAAGGATGTGCGACGAAAATAAGATCGTAGCACCTTTTTTATTCTCTTCCTCTAATAGTTCAAAGAATTTTTGTTGCATTAATGGGTCTAGCCCGCTTGTCGGTTCATCCAAAATAATGAGTTTTGGCTCATGGAGCAGCCCTTGAACAATCCCGACCTTCTTCTTATTTCCCAAAGATAAGTCATCAATTTTTTTATTCAGATCCAAGTCCATCATTTTTGCTAACTCTTTAATTCTCTTACTGCAATCTTTTTTATAAAAGCTAGCTGAGTATTTTAATAGGTCCTTTACTTTCATATTGTCATAGTAAAAGATTTCAGATGGTAAATAACCGATTTCCTTTTTTATTTCGGGAGCAAATTGAATGCAGTCCTTCCCAAAAATCGTGGCACTGCCGCTCGTTGGGTAAATGAGTGATAATAATGTGCGAATTGTTGTCGACTTCCCAGCACCATTAGGCCCAATAAACCCGAAAATTTCACCCTGTTCAACGTTAAAACTAACATCAGATATGCCCCTTGCTTTGCCGTAAGTCTTCGTTAGATTTTTAATTTCTATTACGTTCATTGATAATACCTCCCTTTTTCTCCTTAAACAGCTTCGCAAAATGACTAATAGGATTGGATTACTGTCTTATTCGTCAGTCAGCTCACAGGCAACAACGCTATTTCTCAACTCCCTATATACTTCTTTTTACTTTATATATACATACATTAGTATTTTTGTAAATTACAATTTGGAACATTCTAAATGGAATCTATATAAAAAGGGGTGTTAAAATGAAAAAATAGTTTTTTCCATTCTGATTGTTGCTCTTTTGAATGGCTGTAATGGTTTATCCAAAGGTACTCTTAGTCAGCCAGAAGGCAAAGTTATGTTGAACGAAAAACAATATACAATGATTCCTGTTGATTACGAATGGGAAGAAGACCATGTTAAAATAGCAGATATATTTATGAACTTAAGGTAGTATGGGATAAAGGAAAAGAGACTTTTGTTTTCGATGTTGCGGTAAAAATAAACCATTCAATAACTAATTTTAGGTATTTGATGTTAGGTGGAGGTCAAGAAATGGCTCTTGATATAGGGGTGCTGTCGAAGCAAGATTACTGTCTATCCTAGAGAATCGTTATTAGAACAATTAATAGAAAATAATATAAAATTAATATTTTAACAGCGTGGGCTTAGATAAGCATAATGATGTTATAGTTTTATTCCTCAATTAGGCGCGATTACTAAGCAAGAAATAAAAGGGCGATTATATTATACATGACTAAAATATATCGCCCTTTATTTTTATGACTTTCTACGATTTAGACTTGTTCATCTACTTTTTCTACATTTAGAATTCCTTCTTGTCATTAGTGATTGATATAGGATTTCACGTTTATTTAAAGAATTCTTGTTTCGTCCCAAAATCTATCTTGTTTCAAGTGTGTTTACCAATACCTGAAACTATTAAATTTTTAATTTTGTACAGTTAGCAAGCTTTTTTGTGTTACTTCTCGTCTTTGGTTTCGAGAACATCACAAGCGGCTACTCAGTTCTTTATTCGATTACACTTAGCACTGTTAAGTCTACAAAACTTTCAACGGTTGAATTGTTGGCTGCATCTTTTAAATTATTTACCTTTACAGTTATTGTATCAGTGGCTGTAATATCATTTTGTAAAGTAACAGTCAGTGTCTTATGATCTTCTGACCAAATTCCCAATTCCTGATTGATTTCTTGGTTACCGATAAATAATTGACTGAAAGTTATCGGTTCACTAAATGTCAGTTCAACACTTTCATCCTTAGTAGCTTTTCCATCAACATTGCTATCAATTAAAGCTGCAGAAGTGATTGTTGGAACTTTATTTTCCTTAATAGTTACTTGGAAATCTTTCTTTTTTGTCAAGCCATTTTGTATAAATGTTGCTACTAATGTCACCGTATCATCTTCATCATTATCGCTGCTTCTAAAAACAGTACCATCAGCATTGACTGTTGCCCCATTAACTGTATCAGCTGCCCATGTAACTGAAACACCATCTACATCTGTTGGTAAACTTAAAGCCTCTATTACTTCCTGTAAGGATGGATTGTTGGCTTTAATTAAGTTTTCATCGATTTTTGCCATTGCTTTATCAATAGCTGTTATCGCTTCAGGGTCAAACTCATATTGAGCTTTTCTTTTTCCTGCTGAAGCTTCGTCTAAAGTAAATATTGTGCCAGAAACATTTAAAATTGAATAATTAACATTATTTCCGATTGCAAATCCATTTGCACTTGGAGCCTTGACTCTAATTTCACTTGCGGCACTCATTGTTAAACTAGAGCCTTCTCCTAAGTAAATCCCATATACATTACCAGTGTAAGTAGACGCTTCGGCATTTATTATACTATTAGTAATATTTAAAGTAGCACCTTTGCCAGTTTGAATAACCCTAGAAACTCCGTTTGCACCATTTGATAAGATGGTCGAATTAATAATGTCTATTGAAGCACCTTCTACATCAGATCGTATTCCACATGCGGAATATGCTGGATTGTCAGATTTTGCATAGATTGTCGAAACATTCGAATCTTTTACTACTAGCTTTGCATTAGCATTTTTTAAAATTATTCCTGAAGTTCCATAACCACCAGATCCTATAGCATCAACAATTACATGATCAAGTGTAACGTTTGCGGCTCCACTTAAATAAACTGGTCCACGCTCTCCATCTTTTTGTACGCCAGTGTATCCACCAGTTACCGTTAGATTTTTCAATAAAACTTCATCTTGATTTGCTGTAACAGCCAGTCCAAAATTAAATACCAATTTATCCTTACCATCAATAATAACTGGGTTTGCTAATGCTACTTTAGGTACCGTAATAGTATCTGTTACAGAATCATCAACTGTAATTGTTTTCACTATACTATTTATCACAAGAGGATGATTAATACTATTTGTTACCTCTGTACCGTCTTTTACACGTAATACAGTTGAAGAAGTAACAGTAAGCGTCTCCCCATTTGTAAAGGTCACCTTTTCAGCTTTTCCATTTTTTACAACATTTATAGATTTGAGTTTAAATGTTCCTGATGCAATAGTACCTTCTGCAATATCATCTTCTGTATATGTTATATCAAAGCCTTCTACTGGTTCTCCATTACGTGAGAAAGTAATGGCATTTTTGATTTTTCCAGTTGCTTCACTTACAACTGTATTGTCCTCCCAAATGAAGTCACCGGTTACATTGTTTTGAACGATATTATAGTCAAATGGTATTTGCTGTAATTTCACTGTTTTTTCATCATTTGCTACGCCATTCGCATCCTTGACCGCATTTGCAATTAAAGTGATATCAGAATTTATCTTAAATACATTTGAAAGATCACTTCCATTAACTTTTACAGTTAACTTTGTTTTATTTTCAGACCATGTTACCTCAATAGGCCCGTTTCCAAAGGCATTAGGGTTCCCAAAAAACTGTTGGGCAATGTTTTCTGGATTTCCTGTGTATGCAATCGGTTCACTAAACGTAAATGAGATAAAGTCATTAGCAGAAGTATCTCCATCATTATCTAAATCGTCTAGGATGGCACTTACTAGATATGGTTTATTCGATTCTAAAATGGTTGTTTCAATTGTTGTATCTTTTGTTGAAGTACCTTTTGTAGCTGTAACATTTAGTGTAAGTTTATCATTCTCATTATCTGTAGCATCTTGCGTTACGTTTCCTGTGGAAAGATCAATGCTTGCGTTATGATTGCCCACTCTTATTACAGATTTCCATTCAAAGCTTGTACCATTTGGACCAGCTTTAACTAAATCAAGTGCTGTAGATACTTGCTCTATGCTTGGGTTGGCTTTTTTAATTAGTGATGGAAGCAACGCTGTATCTACTGCTAACTTTAATTCATCCTCTGTTAATGACTTACCCTTTTCAGCAATCGTTTTTTTCACTACTGCTGTTACATCTATGATGTTTTCCAGTGTAACACCTTTAATATCAATGCCTTCGAATAGTTTTACTAAATCTTCTGCAACTGGTGTCGGTGCTGAATTGATTTTATCTAGCACTACCTCAACAGGGCGTTTAATCGTATGTGTCATTTTTCCATTGGCGTCCACTGTTACGATAATCTGTGATTCTTTTAAAGAAGGCGCATCTTCTTTTATCAAAATAATAGCTGTACCTGGACCTTTTGATGTGATAATGATTTCACCATCTTTTAAGGTAGCTGTTGCAACATTTTCATTATTTGATGTAACTGTTGTACCAATCATACCAACAGCAAGTGGGTTTTTGTTGTCTATATCTTCAATATTATTGGCTTTTAAAGTTTGAGATACAAATGGGTTCGTTGTACCTCCATTATTACCACCACCTGTTGAACCTCCGTCTGAAGATTCAGCGCCAGTTGTTGGAGGAGTCGGAGTTGTTGGAGGAGCTGGGCGTTCAACTACCTCACTATTTGTTACATTTTTAATTGGTGGTATTTCCCCAGTTGGGTACTTCACAGCTTCTTCAGGTTTAATGTTTTTCGGCTTAATCAAAGTATCAATAGTAGTGTCTTTTGGCACAATCAATTGGCTACCGTATTGTTTAGTTTCTACTGTTGATAGTTCTGTTTTATTTTCAAGCGTTACTTTTATTGGTGTATCAATTGTTAAACTCTTAGTTTCTAGCTGTCCTTTTACGACTACATCCTGATTGCCAGTAAAATTAATAGAATTGATTTTACCTACGATTTCAATTTCAGACACATTCTTATCAACCTTAATAGTTGGTGTAGCATTATCTGTCATAATCTTCGTTTTGTCACGATTTACAACCATTTCATCAACAGTTGTATTCGCAAGCTTTATAACTGATTGTTGCTCACGTTTTGCTTCCCCTTCAATAATTAAGCGACCGTTTAACGCAAGCCCATTTAATTCGATTTGCTTTTGATCACCTTTTTTCACCGTTATATTTCCTGTAATATTTGCATTTGCCAGTTTAATATAATCACCAGCAATTGTTATATTTGCATCAATAGTACCTCCAGCCAAATCTAATGTCAGCGGATTTTCCGATGTACCACTATTCAGCAATTCTAAATTACGTATTCCGATAATTTTTGTACCAATTTTGATAAAGTCTAGATTGGCATCATTTAATACAGCTAAATTTCGTGAATGGAGTAATGGCTGAAGCTCTTTTTTGATGTAATACTCCTGACCACCAATTGTAATTTTATTGCCATATATAGAAGTAATAATTTCCTCATCTGGTCGGCGGTTATTAAGATAATCCGTTGTTACCTCTGATCTGATTGTAAATGCTGCCATGTTCGCACGTGTTACCGTTGAATTGCCACCATATTTTGTAGCAGTTTGTCCATTTGTAATACCTAGATTAAATAAGGTTTGAATATAAGGAGTAGCCCAATTATTTTCCTTTTGTATATCTGTAAATGGTAAATTAATTTCTGTTGCACGCTCTAAGCCATAGCCATTAACAATCATTTTTGCCATTTGATTTCGTGTAATCGGTGCATTTGGTTTAAAGGTTCCATCCTGGTACCCATCAATAATGCCTGCTTCTTTTAAAGCCGCTATGTACGGGTATGCCCAGTCACTCGTAGGAACATCCTTAAACGAAATATTAAACGATTTAGTAACATCTAGTCCTAAATTGAGTGCCAAAATTTTTGAAGCTTCTGCACGTGTTAAAATTCCCTCTGGTTTGAATGACCCATCTTTATAGCCACTAACAAAACCTCGTTCATATAACTCATTAACATATTCATAATAATCTGAAGCTGTTTTGACATCTGTAAAGATTTCCTCATTTTCACTTGCTTTTGTATAGTCTGGTGCCACAACAGCAATTGCACTTGTTGCCATTGTTGTAGCAAGTGCTGTTTTAAATAGTTTTTCATATAATACTGTACTATTCTTCATCTCTTACTTCCTCCCTATGAATTTAGATTGATTTATAAATTCGTTCCTAAGTTTAACAAAGACCTATTGAACAGAATCTGAACAAAATTCTGAGTACGAAGACCAAGAGAATAAAGAAACAGTTAGAACATTATGAACAGGGATTTCAACAGTGGGATCAATTCCTATGTAGTCATCTATTGTATATTTCTCTAAATACTTAACTTTTTGGAGTACTTAGTAATCAACGAGATGTAGGTGTTACTCTATAATTTGGTACGAAAGTGGAAGATAAAAAGACCTACATATCAATATCATTCCACAGCTCGAATTGGGTGAACGCCATTAAAAAAGGCAGCACGGGAATATTCTCCTGGTGCTACCGACAATTTCTCTATTCCTCTGATTTTTTAAAGACAAACATGGTACAGATACATGTACAACTACATAACAAATAGCTCTTTCTGAATACTTTTTTAGAAAAGAACCTTCATTAAAATGCTCCGGTACATCCCAAGCAGTTCTTAAGGCTCTCTTGTAAGATATCACTAGTAAAAAATGGCATGGAAGTATAAAAAACTGCCACACCATTTTTTTATTAATATTTTTTACAACTATCTTGCATCTGGAACTAACAGTTATTTTTTAAAGAAAAATAATTATCTAATACTGGTTGTTCTGAATTTAAAGATTATGAACAAATCGCTGAATACGTTTCATTGCTTCTTGTAGTTGTTCCATAGAGGCAGCGTAGGAGCAACGAATATTTCCTTCACCGCTTTCACCGAAAACATCTCCTGGAACAACAGCAACTTTTTCAGTTAATAACAACTGCTCTGCGAATGCTTGAGAACTTAGTCCTGTTGACGCAATGGATGGAAATGCATAGAATGCTCCGCCCGGATAATGACAACTTAACCCCATATCATTAAAAGATTTAACGATAAAATTACGACGTTGGCGATAAATATTTCTCATTTCCTCTACATTGGATCTTCCATGTTTAAGTCCTTCTAGCGCTGCATATTGTGCCATCGTTGGAGCACACATAATAGTGTATTGATGAATTTTCAACATGCCCTGGGATATTTCTTCAGGAGCACAAACAAACCCTAAGCGCCATCCTGTCATCGCAAATGCCTTTGAAAAACCGTTAAATAAGATCGTTCGCTTGTGCATTCCTTTTATAGAGGCAATGCTCGTATAGTCTTCATCATAAACGAGTTCTGCGTAAATTTCATCGGAAAGTACAAGCAAATCATGTTGTTCACAAAGTTCAGCAATCTTCTCTAATTCTGTTTTATTAAGCAAAGAACCTGTGGGATTATTAGGAGAACAAATCATAATCGCTTTGGTCTTTTTTGTAATAGCAGCTTCTATTTGATGTGGAAGAATTTTAAATTCATTTTCTTTTAATGCTTGCACAGTAACAGGTACGCCTCCAGCCATTGTTACGAGCGGTGCGTATGAGACAAAGCAGGGCTCAACAACAATAACTTCATCACCTGGATCTAGTATTGCTCTTAAAGCAATATCAATTGCTTGACTAGCACCCACAGTCACAATAATTTCTGATTGAGGAGCATAGGTAACCGAAAAGTATTTTTTCATATATAAAGCGATTTCTTCTCTTAGTTCAAGTAGTCCAGCATTTGCTGTATAAGAAGTATAGCCTTGTTCTAACGATGAAATTGCCGCTTCTCTGACATGCCAAGGTGTGACAAAGTCTGGTTCTCCTACGCCAAGAGAAATAACACCTTCCATTTTTGTAGCCAAGTCAAAAAAGTGGCGTATACCAGAAGGCTTTAATTGTTCTACAGCGTTTGCTAAATAAGATTTTGTTTCGATCATTATGGGACACCACGATTCTTTTATCTTTATCTTTTTGTTCGTATATTATTTCAATAATATGTAAAATATTGCCGAGGTTAATTGCTGCTTATTATTGCTCTATCCATCATTTCTCCGTACTTTAAGTGAATTATCAATGATCAAGTCAAGTAGCTGATGATAAGGAATACCTGCTGATTGTGCACTTTTAGGCAACAAACTGTTTTTCGTCATTCCAGGTAATGTATTAACCTCCAATACATATGGAATTCCATTATTCATTATCATATCAACCCGCGCGTAAACGCTACATTTCAATGATTTATAGCAAGAAATCGCTGAAGAAACCACACGCTTATATGTTTCGGGCGGGAGCTGAATCACCTCTTCAATTGTAGCTACATCATTATATTTGGAGGTATAGTCAAAAAATTCGCTCTGATGACGAATGGAAATTACCGGCAAAACCTTGCCATCCAATATGGAACAAGTGATTTCCTCACCCGTTACAAGCTTTTCGATGATTACTTCGGAATCCCATTTGAATACTTCCGCAATTGTAGATGTTACTGTTTCTTTGTCGTAAACAATTTTCACTCCTACACTCGAACCACCTGAATTGGGTTTCACCACTACTGGGTACCCCATTTTATCTAATTCATCCATATTCAGTTCTTCCATGTTCATAAGATGAATCCAATCTGGTGTTTGCACACCTTCATACCTCATGATTTTTTTCGAAATATTCTTATCCATACATAAACTACTGGACAGGACACTGCTTCCTGTATAGGGAACTCCCATAGTTTCAAGTGTACCTTGTACGGTGCCATCCTCACCGTACTTGCCATGTAGCGCCAATAACGCAACGTCAAGATTCCTTGCATGTTCTACTAAATCTTCTTTTTTCTCTACATGGATTGGTACAATTGTATACTTATTTTTATCTAAATTAGCTATCATTTCTTCACCTGTCATAATCGAAACTTGCTTCTCGGAGGAAACTCCTCCCATAATGACGCCAACTTTCATTTTTTTAACCTCCATAATTATGTTTTACAGTGTCCCCTATGATTTTAATGCCCTGAATAATTTCTTTCTCATTTAACCTAGAAAATCCTAACCGTAACGTATGTTGTCCACTACTGTCTGTGTAAAATACATTCCCGGTCGAAAAAACAACTCCCTTTTGGTAACACTTTTCTAAAAGTTTTTGTGAGTCAATGTTGTGATCTAGTTCTATAAAAAGGTGGAGCCCACCGTCACTGGTGATTCGTTTACATGGAATATATTGCTTACAATACTGGACAGCTAGTTCATATTTTTTCTTATAGACTGCTTTTGCTTTTTTTATATACTTCTCAAAGTAGCCATCATTTAAATATTGATATAGCACGGCTTGATCTAAAGTTGACGTATGCACCGTTCGGGCTCTTTTCATACTCTCCAAATAATAAATCAACTCTTTGTCTGCTAAAATCCATCCAACTCGCAAGCCAGGAAAAAGAATCTTAGAGAAGCTACCGATATAAATAACATTATTGCCGTTTCCAGCAAAGGCAGCCAATGGAGCCTGATGTGATCCTGAGTAACGTAATTCTTCATTAAATCCATCTTCTATAATAGGAAGCTGATAGGCCGAAAACAGGTCCATGATTTTCTTTCTTTTTTCAGAGGATGTTACGATTCCAGTTGGATTATGATACGACGGGATGAAGTAGGCAAAATCATATTCCTGTTTTGATAAGCATTTTTCCAACTCTCTAATATTGACACCGTCATCCTCCATTTCAATGCCATCAATATCATAACCATGTAATCGAAAGAGCTTGAGAGCAGCATGATGGGTTGGATTTTCACAAATAACACGGCCGTACTTTTTATTTAAAGTGGATAAAAGAATATCCAGTCCTTCTGTGAAGCCATTGGTAATTAAAATATCTTTGTTTCGAATGTCTACTCCCTTAAGCTCCATGTAGTTAAGGAGGTAATCGATAAGCGGTTTATAGCCCTTTGCATAGCCATAGTTAAGAACAATGTCTCCTTCAATGGACATACGATTTAAAAATGCCTTTTTAAAATTTTCTACATCAAATAGTTTTTCATCGGGCGCGATACTAGTAAATGAAATCATTTCCTTATTCCAACGCACTCCATGTTTTATGAGATCTAATTTTTCCGATAAAAAGGTTTGCTCATTGATTTTTTCAGTCCAATTTAACTCAATAGTTGGAGATTGAAAGGTCTCTACATGACTTACAAAATGCCCTTTTCCTTTTACTGCATAAATCATGCCTTCTTGCTCTAAATCTGCATAAGCCGTGAGAACGGTATTTCGACTAATAGCTAATAAGGAGCTCAGTTCACGAGTAGATGGAAGCTTTTGATGTTCAAGTAAATGCCCGTTCGTCATCATTCTTATTAAATATTCCTTAAGCTGAATATACAAAGGCCTGCCTTCCGTTATCTTAAAATCCTTAAACACTGATTTCATCTCCTTGTTTACATTTTTACATTTCTGCACCGATTCCAAAAGGTCCACTCAACATGGATTTTTATCGTCTGGTGGTAGGGTGTGGAACTATTCTTTTCTTTCAAAGAACCTAAAAACGAGGAAACCCTTTATTTTGGGAGTATACTCACAACATGTGAAGACGATTAGGATAATCTGTGCTGCTATATTTTCTACTCTTTTTTCTCCATATCTCGAAGAATCATCTATCATTTGCTTGATTTGTCCATCAATAATTTGTCTTCTTCTATTTAAACGCAATGACGAAGTGAAACTTACAATCCATTGTACGGCGTTTTTTTTTGTGCTAGAAGCTTTTTAGAACTGCCCTAATTCTTCAACTACTTGCTAACTCAACCTAAACTACAGCTCCTAAGAAATTGGGTTTTCAGTTCTGTGGCAGACCTTCCATCATTATAGTATCTACTTTATCGTGTACAGTTTCCATTATAGGGTAAACCAAATTGCTCCATTTAAATGCTGAACAATTTATTTTTTATATTTTACTAAACAAACTTACATCCCATAAAGTGAGCCAAAACATATTCTCGTAAATGGGATCATCTTAAAAGATTGAACATTTCCTCATCCCTTATAATCCAGTTAACGTCTGGCATTAAGGACATATTCTCTATTTTTCGTTTATCATTCTCAACTATATATTTGGACAAATATTAATATCCTAATTAAACATAAAAAAAGCTGACGCAGAAATAATTATGTTACTAAACACCACCAAAATAGCGAATAAAAATCCAAAAATCCTATTAGAATTGCTCTTTTAAATTGTCCTAAAAGTCATTGCCTTCGAATAAAATGCAAATACATCTGATAATTGGAGGCTATTTTTTATGAATTCTATATTTACCTATATCTTTTTAGGCATATCAATGGCTGCAACCATTGGACCTGTTAAAACTTTCCTATTAAATACAGGTTTAAAAAATGGCTTTTTTCATGCATGGTTTTTTAGTCTAGGTGCCATAGCAACCGACATTATCTATATGTTTATCGTATATTTTGGAATTGGACAATTTATCAATTCCATCTGGCTGAAAGCAATACTTTGGTCTTTCGGCTGTTTTGTTCTTTTGTACACTGGTATAGAAAGTTTACTGTCGTTACATAAAATAGAGATGGATTCAAAAACTGCTAAAAGAACAAGACTTAGACAGTCGCTCATGGCTGGTTTTTTCATGTCTTTTTTAAATCCACTAACAATCCTTTTTTGGCTGGGAATATACGGCTCCATTCTTGCAAAAACAGCTGATTTCTCTACAGGGTATGAAATTATATTAGTAAGTACCGCTATTTTAATTGGTATTATCTTTATAGATTTTATTTATGCCTTTTTATCCAGTGTCGCTCGTAAACTATTATCCACAAAACTTCTGAAAACGGTCTCTTTCATCTCAGCCTTATTAATGATTGGTTTTGGGATTCACTTTGGCAAGCAAGCTTACCAAGTGTTATTCCAATAAACTTTACAACAGCGCATAAAATAAACACGAAAGGAAACCTTAACTTTAAGAATATTAATCGAGGTGTGGTAATGGACAAAGAGAAGGATACTGTAAGTGTCTGGTGTATTGTAAGTTTGACTTCAATTCCACTCATCATGACACTCGGAAATTCAATGCTTATTCCCGTGCTCCCGATACTGGAAGATAAGGTCGGGATAACATCATTTCAGTCGAGCATGATTATAACCAGCTATTCAGTCGCAGCTATTTTTCTTATTCCAGTAGCTGGCTATTTATCGGACCGCTTCGGCAGAAAAATTGTAATATTACCGAGCTTAATTTTAGCTTTAATAGGAGGTCTCATTGCTGGATTTGCGTCTTGGAAAATGAATGATCCGTACGCTATGATTATTGCAGGCAGAATTATTCAGGGAATAGGAGCGGCTGGTGCCATGCCAATCGTATTGCCACTTGTAGGTGACCTATATCAGGATGATGACGAAAAAATAAGCTCTACATTAGGGATAATTGAAACGTCTAACACGTTCGGAAAAGTGTTAAGTCCCATTTTAGGTTCAGTATTTGCTGCTTTTTTATGGTTCCTACCCTTCTTTTCCATTTCAGCGCTTAGTTTGATTTCGATTGTACTTATTTTTTTCTTTGTTAAAGCTCCTAAAGATAATGATGAACCATTGAAGTTCAAAAAATTTTTACGCAATACAAAAAAAGTTTTCAAGGAGGAAGGAAAATGGTTGTATACCGTATTCCTTAACGGGGTCCTTGTGATGCTCATATTATTTAGTATGCTATTTTTCTTGTCAGAAAACCTCGAAAAAGTTCATGATATAAAAGGGATTAAAAAAGGTTTTGTCCTTGCCATCCCGCTTTTATTACTTTGTATAGCTTCATTTATATCCGGTCGAAAAATTAAAGGAAACCTGGGGAGAATTAAAAAAATAATCATCGTCTCCTTGATTGCCATGTCTGCTAGTATTGTCTTCGTTGGGTTTACAAGCAAAAACCTGATTTTTTTATTAGTCATAACGAGTATAGTGGGGATTGCTATCGGTGCACTATTGCCTGCACTTGACACAATTATTACGGACAATATTAGAAAAGAATTAAGAGGAACAGTATCTTCTTTTTACAGCTCAGCACGTTTTATAGGCGTTGCAGCTGGCCCTCCTATCATGTCGCTTGTCATGAAAAACTATCTCAATGCCAGCTATATTACGGCAGGTGTATTGGGTTTCATGCTCCTGTTTGTTGTTTTGAAATTTATCAAAGTAGAAGATATAGAAAAAACCAATAAAATAACACAAATATAAGGACCTGACAGCTATTAAGGCTGAAGGTCCTTTTGAATGCACCTGTTTTATCCAAATTTATCCATATTTATACTAAAAATATTAAGTAAAATCCCGCGAATCTTTTTGATCAAATGAGCCGTTTCGTGTCAATTTAATGAAAAGCTGTGCTAAAAAATGCACTTAAATAATCCTTGCCATAGTGGATTTTTGTCAGAGTTGTTTGATGTTCAACGGTAAACATATATCGTAGGCGTTGCTCAAAGCACAACGACCATCTAGATTACTTGGACCACTTTTACTGATTCAATTAGTTTGTCGTCTCTAACCCTTTTCTCTTGCCAATTTTTCTATACGCTTCATTTTCCTGTTGTCGCCTTTTGAATACAGTTTCACGTTAAGCCTTTCTCCCAGCTTCTATAGTAGCCTTAATTTTTTCTTTTCTTTAAGCAATTCTTCAATTCCCCTACTTTCTTCCTGCCCCCTTGAACCCCAAGGGGTTTTTGATTTCTGAACTTCCAAAAAAAATTGGCCCTATGTTAACTAGGTTTGTATAAAGTATTCATTATGGGTTTATCCATTACAACACCGACTCGTTAGGATCAGCTACTAATATAATGAGCTTTAATCAGTATCTATATTGGTTCTATAATTCAAATTAATCGTGGTGGCCTTTAGCTGATCAATAAACATACGTGTAGCAGCACCCATATATTTATCTTTCCTATAAACGATTCCTACTTCTCGTGAAAGATTATTATTTAGAATTGGAATGACTCTTATTTTATTATTGTTAAGGCACTCTAAATAAGGTTTAGGCAATATAGTCACTCCTACTCCTTTTTCAACCATGTCAATTAAAGATTCCATCGTTGTTATTTCAAAAGTCGGCTGAGGGAGGAATCCCAAGTCATTACAAGATTTATTGATAAGTTGTCTTAAAAAGTAGTTTTCAGGAAATAAAACGGAAGATGTTGTCCGCAAAACATCCAAATGAACTATTTCCTGTTCCTCTAATGGATGCCCGTTGGGTACCGCAAGAGCCAGTTCCTCCTTGTACAAAGAAATCGATTCTAATTCTCTATCTTTCATAGGTAAAAAAACAATCCCTATATCCAATTTATTTTCTAACAAGCTTATCCTTATATCTTCCGTGCGTAGTCCAAACACAGAAATTTTAATAGCAGGGTATAAACGATGAAAATTAAGTAATGTCGGTGGAATTAGGTAGTTTTCAACTGTTAACAATGTTCCGATAGAAATATTTCCTCTTTGGAGTCCGTTTAATTCCTTTATAGCCGTTTGTGCTTGTTCTATTTCATGGAAAATATTCTGAGTATACTTCAGAAGTAGTCTTCCTGATTCTGTAAGTGCCGTCTTTTTACCAATTCGATCAAATAAAGGTGCTCCAATCTCATGCTCCAATAGACGAATTTGTTGGCTTAAAGATGGTTGGGAAATTCCAATCTTTTCTGCAGCTCTTGTGAAGTGAAGTTCCTGGCATACTGAACGAAAATATTCAAGTTGTCTTAATTCCATTCTAAGGTCCCCCTCATAAATCAATTTATGGCAATATATATTGTATCATAGGTTTAACCTATTATTACTATATAAATAATTGAATTGAACTATGGTTTGATGTCCCCTAAACTGTAATTACAAGCCCAGTTTATAACAGTATTTAATAAAGTGGGTTTACCTTTCCAACGCTGTATTGCTTTAAAATCACTTAGTCCTGAAAGGTGGTGCCTTTAAGATTTGATAGGGCGATGGAAGCACAGGAAGGTTAAAAAAGTTCTCAAAAAATTTAGGAGGTTATTAGAATGAGCGATCAAAGAACTGCTATTATTAGTTACAAAGATTTTTTACAAAAAAGTACCAAGCCGACTGTTCGTCCTTGTATTTGGAAAGGAACAGATATAAAGGCACAATTAGATGATTCATTGTCTAGCGATTTTATGGGTGATGGCAGAGGTGCAGTATCGCTGGTAAATAAAGATACTGGTGATAAATACGGAGTGACTCCTACTATAAATGCAGTGGTACAAGTATTGGCGCCAGGTGAACATAATAACCCACATAAACACAGTAATTTAGCTATCTTCATTGTATTTGAAGGAGAAGGCTATAGTATCATTAATGGCGAGAAAATTGAGTGGGAAAAAGGCGATGTCTTTGTATCTCCTGCTTGGCTTTCACACGAACATTGCAATACGTCTGATCATGAAAATGCAGTTCTTTACACTATCCAGGATGTACCTACTGTCTCCGGTATGGGGACATGGTTTTTGGAAGAACCTGTTGGGTCAGGAGCAAAACATGTTGTTAAAGAAAATATAACTAATAAGAACGATATTTTACCCCAAAAGTAAAATTAAAAGCTTCTGCCAGCAATGAATATTTACTCATACTTCGGACAATAAGTTTGTACGGATTCGTGTGCACGCGTGGAGAGATAGTTCCCCCTTCTTATCCGTACAAAATGAATACACTCGACAAGTATTAAATTGTATTCAAATTGCGGTATTACGTTGGTTCAATATTAATATTATTGGGTAAATAATTGGAGGATATAATTGATGAAAAATCTAAATGTTGCTATTCCAACTCCCTTTCATGATGATGAAAGCTTATATTTAGAAGGTTTCAACTCCATTGTTGAACATTTAAAGAATAACGGAATTGAGTCACTACTTGTATCTGGTTCTACTGGTGAGCAAAATTCAATGAGTATTGATGAACGATTGCAAATCATTGATTATTTTAATAAGCAAAACTTTCAAAATATTGAACTTATGTTTGGTGTTTCAGGTGCGAGAACGAGAGATGCGATAAAACTTATGCAAGCACTTGAGAAATCTGTTTTTGATGCAATTCTTGTCCAGTTTCCACTTTATATTCAACCATCACAAAAACAAGCCATTGCTTATGTTAATGAATTGCTAAGCCATACAACCAAGAAAGTTGTGCTATATAATAATCCTGCCCGAACTGGATTTAACCTAAGTGTTGAATCCCTTAATGAACTTGTCTCTCAACAACACTCGAACCTTATCGGGCTTAAAGAAGAGTACAATGTGAAGCGTCATAAAAATACACAGTTACCAGATGATTTCATTATGTTTGCTGGTGGAGATGTTGACCTCATAGAAAAAATACTCGGTGGCTGCAATGGACTTTCCAGTATGGTAGGAAATGTTTACCCTAAAGAAATCAAGCAAATTTTAAATGACCTACTAATGAAAAAACCAGTTGACGTTTATAAAATAAATCAACTAATTGACGAAGTGACACATTATCAAGCCGTTATAAACATAAAAGAACATTACAATTCCCTTGGTATAAAAGTAGGTCCTTGTCGATCACCCATTAATTAATAACAAGTGTCCAGCTACTATACAAAGTTATAGAAACATGCAAATATAGACAATTTATAACGCCGTAAATCAGAATTTAATCGGTACTTCAACACAAACAAGAACTTTAGTTGAATAACAATCAGGCGCTTTTCTGGATTAATGATAAAAGCCCAATTTCTCAATTTTAATGCGAGAAATTGGGCTTTTTTATCTTTACTTATAGTGCAAAATAACGCTTATAATAAGGCGTAAATTGCCTCTGAATACTTTTTTCAGAAAAGGTAAACTGCTCTGGTACATCCGACTGAGCATCTTTGTTAGAGCTGACGATGAGCTTTTCTTGGGCAGCACATCTGGCTTTTTTGGCTCTAGTGGCCAAGCATTCTCTTCAATGATGTCAAAACGACTCTTACTAGTATACGAAAAATGAAGTTTGCAGCTTACAGTGGCGCAACATAGACTTTTCACAATTGAGCAAATAGGTACACGTACACCTAAAACAAAAAATAGCTATCGAAAAATTCTAGTGGATAGTCTCGTAATCAATCAATTAAAAAAATATCAAATGTAGTGTAAACAAGGCTGTTGAACAATGATAAAACTTTAATGATCAATTATACGTTTTTATTAAAAAAAGTTGGAAAAGTAGACAATGGAAGTATTCAGCACAAGTTTAGAAATCGGTGGTTGATAAATCAATGCTTTTATCAATTATCTAATGCTAGGACTTTAGTTAAGATGCATACTGAACACAATTCATATGTCTAACCCCGTGTTATCAAGGTTTCTGCTATTATTTTTGAAATCTCTAAATGCAATATGATGTAAAATAATGCAACATATTGGGGCTAAGTGGGGCTAATAAAAAATAGGCGGCGTGTGTAGAAGAATTAGTGAAGGCTAAGAGAGGAAACATTGTTGTTTACCTCTCTTTTTACCTTTTCTGCATTTGAAAGAGTTTGTTCTTTTATTATGTAATCTTATATTTGATTAAAGATACAAGCGCCAGATGAAGAATCTTAGCAGTTTTACAGCAGTCATATTCATCCTGTTTGTATACATCGGTTTCTCTATCGCCATTTTTATGTTCACACTTTAGAATCGTTAATATTATATCCAATGGCGTCACCCCAATATGCTAGTCACTTTGTAAAAAAAAGAGTACTCCGAAGAGAACTCTCTACTTACAAGTTATAAGAATCATTTTCTTTCCACTCCCTTCACCATCATAAAAAGAAAGTAACTGTTTTTTGGCGTTTAATAATGCTTCTTTTTCTGATTCGAAGTTAGCAGCTGATGAAATAAAAACCCCAGCTTTATTTTTACAACGATAAAAATGACTTGTTTCCATTTGATAATAGCCATAAGTATCAATATAAATTTTAATACCCACTTTTTGTTTTCCTACATAAAAGGAATATTCGTTAACCAAACGTTTAATTTCGCTAGTGTGGTTATGTTAACAATTCGAAATCCCAATCCATAACACCCACCCCTATCAATCAATTATAAAACATAATATGAAATATATGGTATGATTTCTAAGAACTTTACCAACAAATTCTAATAAAATAAAGTGTACAAAGTTTACATGACAACCACTCTTTATACCTAAATAATCCGGTCTCTTCTTGTTTGTTGTGGTCTGAACTAGTCTGCCAGGTACTATTAGGTCGTAGATTTGCAACTAACCTTCTCCAGAGTTTACTATACAAATTTTTAATTACAAAAAATCGTACATGTTTTACTTTTGTTCCTTTTGTTACATCTGTTTGTTTCAAACGTTACATTTACAATTTTATTAAAGCACCCACTAAATAAATAAGATATGAATCACCTATTTTTTTCACATTTGGTTAAAGCATACAATAGTTTAATTACTATAAATAGCTACATAAAATACAAGATTAGAAACTATTACTATGAAATTCATAATAAAAGAGCAGCAATATGAACGTACCATTGCTGCTCTAAAAAAGTTACTACATTAATCTTACTATTTCACAATTAACGCTGGGCAATGAACACGCTTCATAACTTTGTGGCTAACACTTCCTAATACCATCTCTTGCAAGCCATTTAAACCTCGGCTACCGATAACTACTATATCTACATGTTTATCATTGGCATATTTCACAATTTCAGGACCATGTATACCATGTAAGATCGTTAATTTAAAGTTCTTACCAGCAGCTCGTAAAACTTCTTCTACTAGTGCTACCTTACGTTTACGTTCTAATAGTAAGCTTTCACTAGATGCTGCATGTAACACTTCTGTTTTTACTTTTTCAAAATCTGCAACATACACCATTTCAATTAGTGAAGTCTCTGCAGCAATTTTTATAGCCTCTTTTGCGGCCCGCACTGAATTTTCAGAACCATCCACAGCCAATAAAATATGTTTATACATAGAGTATCCCCCTTATTGTGACACACTTATATTTAATAATTGTTTATATAACTTTACACTTGCAGGATTCATTCCAACTATTTTAACGGTTTTCCCCTGTTCTTCTAACTTCGTGACCACCTTGACCACTGCACCAACAGCTGATTCATCCCATAAATGGCTACTTGCCAAATCAATTGTAACGATATCTGTTTTTGCCTCTTCGATCATTTGAATAAACTTTTGCGTAGATGCAAAGAATAACGGTCCTTCTACAGTAAATGTACCATTATCTTGATGTATACGTACCTTTGAAATCGATGAAACAAAGAATACAGAACTTAAGATGACTCCTAATACTACGCCAATCGCCAAGTTATCGGTATAAACAACTACAGCTACCGTTGCAAGCATAACGAATGCATCACTTTTAGGTGCTTTAACTAGGTATTTAAAAGATCCCCAATCAAATGTACCGATACTTACCATAATCATAATCCCAACAAGTACTGGCATTGGAATATCGACAACGACGTTCCCAAGTACAAGGATTAAAAACATTAAAAATACCCCTGCAATAAGTGTGGATAGACGACCTCGTCCACCTGATTTCACATTAATCATTGACTGTCCAATCATTGCACAGCCTGCCATACCACCAAAGAAACCGTTAACGAAGTTTGCAATTCCTTGTCCCCGAGCTTCGGTATTTTTATTTGATTTTGTATCTGTCATATCATCGACAATTTGTGCAGTCATCAGTGATTCCATTAATCCGACTAAGGCTAAGGCAATAGAATAAGGGAAGATGATAACTAAAGTATCCAGATTAAACGGCACGTCTGGGATGAAGAAACTTGGTAAGCTTTGTGAAATCGCGCCTAAATCACCAATGGTTTTTAAATCAATATGAAATATAAATGTAATCGCCGTTAATACGATAATCGCAATTAAAGGTGCAGGTACGGCTTTAATGAACCGAGGTAGAATGTATACAATACATAATGTCACAGCAATAAATCCGTACGTGACGATGCCTTCACCCAAGAAGTGTGGTACTTGAGCCATGAAAATTAAGATGGCTAGTGCATTAACAAAGCCAATCATGACTGAATTTGGTATAAAACGCATGAGTTTAGCAATTCCAAATACACCAAATAAAACTTGTATAATCCCTGTTAAAATTGTTGCTGCTAATAAATACTGTAATCCATGGCCTGCCACTAAATCGACAATCACGAGTGCCATTGCTCCTGTTGCAGCTGAAATCATTGCTGGTCTTCCGCCAACAAATGCTATAATAACAGCAATAGAAAATGACGCATAAAGTCCGACCATTGGATCGACACCAGCAATGATAGAAAAGGCAATTGCTTCTGGTATGAGTGCTAAGGCGACGACAATCCCTGACAAGATGTCACCACGCACATTACCAAACCATTGTTGCTTTAAACTTTGCATGATATTCTCCTTCTTTATTTAAAAATAATCTTTGAATAGCATAGCACATTTTTCCCAAAAAGGAACCATTATAGAACTAAAATGGAGTGAAATTAAATGATTTACGGTTATCAAAGACCGCTATATAACGATGAAAATATGCAATTGCAAACAACTGCTTTAAAGGATTGCGACCAGGTTTTTACTGAAAATCATGGTCGGGCAAAAAAACGAATAGCTTTAGAAGATTTACTGATGACGATGGAAAAAGGCGATACCATAAAGGTACTACGCTTCTTTAGTATTGCTGATACGACAAGGCATTTAGAAGAATTGCTAAAAATTTGTAAACGTGATGGGGTAACTATTCAATTTATAGAGGAAAATATTACATCAACACAAATCCTCGAAAAATCATTAGACCAAGTTTTACAATTCTTTTTACTGTTCCAAAGTGATATCGTGAAGCAATCAACTACTTTAGGAATGGCTGAAGCAAAAGCTAAAGGAAAGTCAATTGGAAGACCTAAAAAATCAGATGATAATATAAAAAAAGCTATTGAGATGTATCATTCTGGAAATAATACACTACTAGATATTAAGAATGAGACGGGCATTAGTAAATCAACACTATATCGTTATCTAGAGTCCATAGAAGTCAAACAATAGTAAATAAAATGTTTATAATCACTGTTAGAGAAATAAACAAACAAGCCTCCTCAGATTAAGGCTGAAGAGGCTTGTTTTTGAATTTATTAATAATTTTATTCGTTTTAAGTTACCAAACAGATTTTAAATAACCTTTCATCTAAGATTGAATGCGATAATTTAGAGAATATACATGACGTTGTACCTCTGTAAATACTGGATCTCATGTACCACCACTTTTCCTTTGGTAATGTTGCCTCAACATCATACATATCTGTTTTAGCAACGATATAGCTATTGTTATCAACATTTGTTACCGGCTACCTTGCTACCTCAATCGTTTTAACAATCCATCGATAATTTTCAATCCACTGAAGTAAATTCTTTATTGTTACTTTAATTTGCCCTTGTTTACCTATTAGGTTTGCCCCCTAACATCAGGTTGCCACTTCTTCCATTCTTCTTCAAACTTCTGCTCGTCTTCTCTTTCAAATGCCACATATGCCGCAATAATCTGTTCAGGTGAAAGAGATTTAGCATAATCCAAGGAATTTTCTACAACATGAGTCATGCCAGCAACAGGCACTATCATAACAACTTTTTTCAAAACGGTGAATCTTTGTTTCAAAACCGACAATACAAATTGATTTTTAATTGAATAAATGGTGTTCCTAGCAAGACCAGTTTCTCAATGATTAATCATTACGGTTTCATTTTTTAAGTTCTGACACCTTATCGTAATTTTAAATACTTATTGTGAATGCAAGTATTAAATGAATGGAACATATTTTCAAATTATTTTATAATATAAAAAGGTAAAAATTTCTAAAAATGAAATATTGAGAGTGAATTTAATTTGAAAGGACGGGGTTTAGTTGAAAAAAATTTTGTTAATATTGTCAATTATTGGTATAATTGTATTTGGAATATATTCTTTCAGTAAAATATATTTTGAGCCACCAATGCCAGAAGTGTCTATAAAAAATACTAAAGTACCAACTACTCAAGGCTCGTATTGTTGGAAAGTTCTTGGTTTTGGTCGTTGTGTAGATAAAATATATTCATCACCTTTTGAAATGGGATCAGAACTTACTCCAATTGGTGTGATGCCAAATTCTGAAATAAAAATTCAATTTGAAAGCAAACCACTATCAGGAAGCCTTGTAGTTGAATTATGGCTAGATGAAAATACAAAAGAAATTATTGAAATTAAAAATAATAAAATTAAAGTTCCTTCACAAAAAGGAGTATATATTTATCACATCACGTCTAACTGGAAGCAAGGAGATAGCAGTTATGCTTTTTCAGTAGAAGTTGAATGAATATTATAGTTATTTTAAGACATTTTACATCAAATTTACAATTTATTACAAAATTTGCTTATTTTAACACTATATGGTAAGTTATTACATGTAAATAAATTACATTGGAGTGGTTATATGAGTATTAAGAAAAGCTTAGCTGGATTCGCTTTTGTTGGATGTTTACTAGTCGCACCATTAAATGCTTTGGGAGCTGACGAACACTATACCGGTTATAGTGCTGTAGATAATAAAGAAATAAGATGGGGAACTGCAACTGGTACTACAAAATATACAGCAGTGAGAGATCACTCTATCTCTACTTGGAATGCACTAAAAAAAGTTAATATTGCTCCAGATACTGCCTCGACTATTGAAGATTTATCATTTTTTGATTTCAACTCTCCTTCGACATTGTTAGGATATTATGTCGTAGGCGCCGGGGCAGATACTATTGGTTACAATGAATACAACTTTAAAAACATGAAAGATGAAGAGCGTAAAAAAACTGCACTACATGAAATGGGACATGCTCTAGGATTTGGTCACCATGATGCTGGAATTATGGAACAAGGGATAAAATCAATGACTACCTTAGATGATCACATTAAATCTGATTACAATTCATTGTACTAAAACATGGAGGTGGAATTATGAAAAAAAGAATCTTAGGGATAGTATCTACTATAACTCTATTAACAGGAGCTTATACTATTTATAATAACGAAAGTAATACTAATGAAGATTATAAAGTAGTTCAAGTGCATGGAGATTTTGCAATGGATATCACAAATAAAGCAGAACTTGTGGGAAGCTCTGAAAATGTTTTTGTGGCAAAAGTTTTAGAGGAAATTGGTACTTTATCTGCTGATCCAAATTTACCTAATACTCAATATAAAGTAAGTGTTGAAGAAAATATTAAAGGGAAACTGAATGGTGAACAAATTGTTAACCACTTTGGTGGTTTTAAAACAGAAGACGGAGAAAGAATTCTCATTAAATTTGAAAATCAAGAATTACTTCAACCAGGAGAAACTTATATTTTTTCTACTATAAAGGATGACGATAATAACTGGCATAATTCTGTTCCAGGATATGGAGAGGTCCCTTTAGCAGAATATGGGGAGTTTTCTTTACAAAGTAAGCAACGTCAAGGGAGTTTAGTACAAGAATTTTATGAAGCTTTTGAAAATCAAGAAATATCTCCTATCATGGAAAGACAAGATTTAGAATTAGTGAATGGGTTAGTAGAAGAATAAATATTTAATTGAGATTTTTTAGTTCTCTCTGCAAACTAAAAAAGGACCTAGATAGTATTTTGAACTGCACCTCCAATATGTTAGATCCAATCTAACATATTGGAGGTGCAGTTTTTCTATGGCTAAATTTAGTGCAGAGGAGAAATTACAAGTTGTTGCTATCTACTATGTCTGAATATTCAAGGGAAGAAGTAAATTATTATAATTCACAATCTAAAATATGGTATATTTCAACTATGAATAGTTTAATAACGTTATATTTTAGGGAGTGTTCATAGTGAGTTTTAATCATGAAGAATTTGAAAAAACATTTGATGAAGCATTTGAGCAGAAGAGTGAAGAAATAAACGCTCAGCTAAATAGAAAAGTTTTAATTACTATGGTTGGAGACGTAAACTGTGGTAAATCCTCTACTATTAATAAACTAATGAAAGAGGATGTCGTAAGTGTGGGATCTAAGCCTGGGGAAACTATTCAAATTAAAGAAATTCCTTACAAAGATAACATTATTTTTGTTGATACACCTGGCTTGGATGATGTAGTTAAAGAAAACTCTGAAATCACTTTGAATTACTATAAAAATTCAGATGTTATATTATTCTTTTTAAATGCTGCTGGGACAGTTCTCTCCGAAAATGAACTAACAAATTTAAAGGAAATCGAAAAAGTTAATCAAGACATTATTATCGTACTAAACAAAATTGATGCTGCAGACGATATTCCTGAATTAGTGAAATATATTCAAGATCATACTAGCTATAAATATCCCGTAGTTCCAATTTCGTCGCGAACTGGTGAAAATATTTCGATGCTACAAAATAAATTACTTAATATTTTAGAAAAAAAGTCTAAGGATATTATGTTCGCAATGAATTTAAAGGATAAATCCTCAATTGCTAATCGTTGGATTCTTGCTGCTGGGGCTTCGTCAGCTGCAATTGGGGCTTCACCCATTCCAGGTTCAGATTTTATTCCTTTAACAGGGATTCAAGTGGGCCTAATGATTAAACTATCTACACTTTATGATAAGCCTATTTCTAAAGAAAACGCTAAAGAAATTATTATAGCAACCATTATTGGTAATGTGAGCAAAACTATTTTCCGCCAAATTGTAAAATTTGTACCTGGTGCTGGATCAATAATAGGAGCAAGTATAGCTGGGGCAACAACAGTTGCTTTAGGCTATGCTATTAAGTACATGCATGAAAACAATATTGATTTACAAGTCGAACAATTAAAATCAATTTATGAAATGTTCCTAGAAAAAGAAAAAAATAATCCTCAAAAATACGAAGACGACGACAATAGTACTTTCGTTTAAAATTTGATTGGCTTTACGTAACATTCGATAATTGACTAGTAAAGGGTATACTACGCTTACAAGTAGGATATCCTTTCGTCTTTTACGTCCAAATGAAACGAATGTAGAAATAAAAAGTGTCACTTTAAACAATCTATTGCTACTATTTTAAAGTTTTTTCTAAATAGCGATAAACAGTAGTAGTGATACACCCCATTTTTCTGCTACGTCCTTAATTGGCATTCCGTTTTCTATTAGTGTCTTCATCATTTCGATATCTTTCGCTGCTAGTTTTTCCGGTCGCCCATCAAGCCTTCCCCGTGCTCTTACTGCTGCTCGTCCAGCTGCTGAGTGTTCTTCGATTAAATTCCGTTCAAATTCAGCAAAGGCTGCAAATAGGTGAAACATCAATTGACCGGTTGCATTACTTTTGTCCATTGTTAGATTTTCTTGAAGACTATGAAAGCCTACACCACGTTCGTTTAAGTTGTTCACAATTTGAATCAAGTCTTGCATGTTTCGTCCTAATCGGTCCAATCGCCAAACGACAATTGTATCGCCTTCACGTACATACTGAAGTGCTTCCTCTAAAGCCGGTCTTTGTTTTTTGCCCCACTCATTTTATCGTGAAAAATTTTTGTAGAGCCATGTTGCGTTAACGAATCTGTTTGTAAATCCAAATTTTGTAATCCTGTCAACACACGCGCATATCCAATTAACACCAATTATCTCTAAAGCACCTATTATATAGATACTATAATTTTATTCATTTTACCTCTTCACAATCCCCTCGCTATATTAGGTGCAATTTATCTCTAAAAGTCACACCTAAACTGTATGGCAGTAATTATGCTAGAATAGAATCAAATCAAAGATTGGAGCGAGGCACAGCGTTTGTTCGGAAAAATCAAACTAGAAAAATTCCGAAAAAGGAGGCCAATTATCTATGAAAACAATCGCTATTATTGAAGATGATGAGCATATCGGAAATATTCTGGCAAAAACTTTGAACTATGAAGGATACAGTGTCCTGCGGGCATATTCCGGCACAGAGGCACTATTATTATTTCAACAATGGACACCAGATTTGGTGTTGCTTGATTTGATGCTACCCGGACTATCCGGAGAGGAATTACTCCCCCAGATTAAAGGTATTCCCGTGATTGTAGTTAGTGCCAAGGTCGGGATTGATGATAGAGTCAATCTTCTGTTAGGTGGCGCCGCTGACTATATAACTAAGCCCTTTGACATGAAAGAATTGTTGGCTCGAATTACCGTTCAGCTTCGCAATAGAAGTGACAATTCCTCCGTCCTGACAGTTGGTGATTTGGTTCTAAACACGACCTCTCATGAATTGTGCGTACAGGGGAATCCAGTGCATTTGACAAAAACAGAATTCGCAATCATTAAAATTCTGATGCAAAACCCAACACAAACGATTGCAAAATCAGTTCTTCTCGACCGAATCAGTCTGGACACACCTGACTGTATGGAAAGTTCTTTAAAGGTTCATATCAGCAATATGCGCCGTAAACTCAGGGAAGTCAGCGAAAAAGAATACATTGAGGCCGTATGGGGAATCGGCTTTAAGCTTTGTGAGAAGAAATCTTAACTGTTTCTTTACTATTTTCTTTACTGCCCTCTTAACTTTTTCCCGATAAACTCCATACATCAATAGTAAGGAGGCTATACAATGGATTATTGTTTAACAACCAATGACCTAAAAAAATCATATGGTAATTTTACAGCTCTGAATGGGCTGACAATGAAAGTACCCAAAGGCTCAATTTATGGCTTTGTAGGGAGAAATGGTGCTGGCAAGACAACGCTCATTCGTTTAATTTGTGGTTTACAGCAGCCGACGGCAGGAGGCTATACGTTGTATGGCAGAAAACACATAGCTAAAGATATTGTGAAATCCCGTCGTCGTATGGGTGCTGTGGTAGAAACGCCGTCGATCTATCTCGATTTGACTGCGGAGGAAAATCTGAGAAATCAATATCGTGTACTAGGACTTCCATCGTTTAAAAATATCTCGGAACTTTTACAGTTTGTTGGATTGGAAGACACAAGAAAAAAGAAAGCAAAGAATTTTTCGCTGGGTATGCGCCAGCGTTTGGGCATTGCCATCGCACTTGCGGGTGATCCGGATTTTCTTGTTCTGGATGAACCAATCAATGGACTCGATCCGCAGGGTATCATTGAAATGCGTGAGCTGCTTTTGAAGCTTAACAGGGAACGACAGATCACAATTCTAATTTCCAGTCATATTTTGGATGAGCTATCCCGATTGGCTACCCATTATGGTTTTGTCGATCGTGGGCAAATGGTTAAGGAAATCAGTGCAGCAGAATTGCAGGCAGCTTGTCGGAAATGTATCCGGCTTCAGGTTTCAGATACTAGTGTGCTCGCCCGTGTGCTTGACCATCGGGAAATGGAATACACAATCCGATCGCAGCACGAAGCCGATGTGTTTGGAAAAGTCAGCGCCACCGACCTTATAATGGAACTTGCGAAGAATAACTGCGAAGTCCTTTCTATGAGTGAGCGGGACGAAAGTCTTGAAAGCTACTATATCGGTCTAACCGGAGGTGGCGTACATGAATAAGCTGTTATCTGCACATTTCTCACGCATGTGGAAAAGCAAAGCGCTCCTGTCTTGCATGGCAAGTATGATGCTGTTTGCCGGTGCACTGCTGTTCAGTATCTACAAAAATACTGGTTCGTACGAAATTAGTCTGCAACTTAATAACCTACCAATTTTTCTTTTCAACATTATTATTGGAGGAGTTTTGGCTACGTTTGTAAGCCTGTTTTTGGGCACAGAATACAGTGACGGTACGATGCGCAACAAGTTGATTGTGGGCCATAGGAAAAGTGACATTTATCTATCCAATCTATTTTTCAGTTTTGGTGTAGGACTAATTCTTACAATTGTCTATGTTGTCGTTATTATTGTGGGTGGCATTCCGATACTTTCTTCTTTTGAGGCAGACTGGAAAATGATATTACTTTTACTAATAAGTAGTGTATTGTTGATTTTGGTCTACGCCTCTATTTATACAATGGTTAGTATGTTGTTTCAGAATAAAGCTGCGGTGGCAGTGACTACCTTAATCGCATTTTTCGTTTTGCTCATGGTAGCAACTCAACTGCAAAGTCGTTTGAGTACAGAGGAATTCTACACAGTTGACACACTTACGGATGCAGGAGAATATGTAAAAGAATCAGTAGCTAATCCTAACTATCTGCGTGGCACAGAAAGGACTGTATATCAGTTTTTTTATGATTTCCTACCGACAGGTCAAGCCAATCAAATTGCAATGGGCAACATGGCAAATCTGGTCCAGATGTGGATTTATTCTTTGGCAATTACGGTTATGACCACGTTTGTCGGATTGCTAGGATTCCGTAAAAAGGACATTAAATAATGGAGAAGGTGTTAAATGGAAATAGGATTATGGCTCTTATGTGCCGTATTGATGTTTATCGTTATGTTTCTTGTGGGAAAGGTGTATCTTATACGGAAATCTGCACAGGAAATACAGGGCTCGTTGGACGAAATAATCACATCGGATACCAATGTTTTAATTAGCATTTCCAGCCGTGATAGACAGATGCAACAGTTGGCAAATAGCCTGAACATCCAACTTAGTACGCTACGCAGAGAGCGTCACCGTTATCAGCAGGGCGATACTGAATTGAAGGAAGCAATCACAAATATTTCCCATGATTTGCGCACTCCGTTGACTGCTATTTACGGTTATCTCAATCTGTTGGAAGGAGAAAACAAGTCTGAATCCGTCCAGCTGTATCTTAAGCAAATCCAGAATCGGGCTGAGGTCTTGAAGCAACTGACAGAAGAACTTTTCCACTATTCAATTATTACCACTGTGCTGGAAATAAGCTATGAGGATTTGACCCTGAATCGGGCGCTGGAAGAGAGTTTGATATCCTACTACGGCGCATTTAAGGGGCGGCATATCAAGCCAGAAATCGAGATTCCAGATTTACCGGTTCATCGGGCACTTGATTCCACTGTCCTCAACCGTATTTTAGGAAATATACTAAGCAATGTCATCAAATACAGTGATGGCGATTTGACGGTAAGTCTCCATGAGGATGGGAAAATCACTTTCACCAATTCTGCCAAAAATTTATCGCTGGTTATGGTAGGAAGACTTTTTGATCGCTTTTATACCGTTGAAGATGGCAGAAGCTCCACCGGATTAGGATTATCTATCGCAAAAACTCTTACAGAGCGTATGGGGGGACACATAAATGCTTATTATCAGAATGGAAAACTAACGGTTGAATTGTACTTTCCTGAAAAAAATCAAAATATATTATGTTAGAAAGATGTTTAACTAAATTATAACAAGAAGAAATACAGTACCTAAAGGTTGAAGGAAATATAGGTCCGATTCTATTTGATCTAAGTTTTGTAAAAATAATCTCAACAATAAAGGAAGTTTCAATTGAATTGAAGTCGAAATTAATGGATGGAAAAATGATTAAATAGTCACTAATAGAGGATAATTGAAATAAAGGCCTGATAAAGAGAGCTAAATTAACCAGAAAAGTACAAAAAGACTAGAGGAAAATATTCAGCATAATACATTGGCGTAATGACCTCTTGCTTACAAGCAAACTGCATGTCTTGTAAAACATCGTTTGTATAACATCACTACTTAATCTTAATAGATATGACAATGTATGGCGTGCTATTCTAAACTTATAATTGACACCATATTAATATGTTAATATTGACTTATACTATATAAAAGGAATGATACATATGAAAAAAGCTGTCAAATTAGCTTCCTAAAATTATCTAGATTTTAAATTTTAGGAGGCTTTAAAAAGATGAAATTCAATCAAATTGAGATTAATAATTGGGAACGTAAAGAAATTTTTAATCATTTCTTAAACCAACAAACGAGCTTTAGCATCACCAAAAATATTAATATTACTGAACTATATAAAATGACAAAAGATAAGGGATATAAATTCTATCCTGTATTAATCTTTTTACTTACTCATGTGGCAAATTCAAATAAACATTTTAGAATGAACTTTAATTCTATGGGCGAGTTTGGATACTGGGATAAGGTTGTCCCAATGTATACTATCTTTGATAAGACATCAGAGTTATTTTCCGCCATTTATACAAATACAGATGAGGGTTTTAAAAAATTTTATGAGAACTATATTTCCGATACTGAGCAATACAATGGTACAGGAAAAATGTTTCCTAAAACACCTATACCTGAAAATGTCGTGAATATTTCTATGATTCCGTGGACTTCTTTTACCGGATTTAATTTAAACGTGAATAATAGCCCAAATTATTGTTTACCTATAGTCACAGCAGGTGGATTTATCAATAAAAACAGTAATATTTATTTACCTTTATCCTTGCAGGTTCATCATTCTGTCTGCGATGGTTACCATGCAGCTCTATTTATGGATAGATTTCAGACTCTTGTAGAAAATTCACAAGAGTTGCTTGAATAAACAAAACACGAAACACTGACTAATTTCTTTTAGTTGGTGTTTTTTACTAATCCGCACCTATATAGGTGCCTTATCTTGAGATATTATCTAAAATAATTTCTTAAAATGAGAACCAGCAATGATTTTATAAACAATTTCATGTTCCCTTCCCAGAAAGATGGTTTTACCATTTTAAATTCTCTCCTATCTCCCATCCCAGGTTATTTACAAGTTCCTCTGTACGACCAGAATCATTAAGCTCCAACCATTTGTTACATCAGAATAATTAGTGCTACTTGATTGGTACACCTGCTAATCCCACTTCAATGGCTTTGCTTTCATTTTTACTTCATAGGGATAACTCACTCTTGTTCCCATAGAAAAAACACCTCCAAATGAAATTTAAGTATCTATACCCGAATTTCAATCGAAGATGCTTTTTTATTTGTCTATACCGGAGGGTCAGTTCCTTTCAATCGAAGATGCTTTTTTTATTTGTCTATACCTATTGGGATCAGTCCCTCGTGCAGCTGAAAGTGTTTTTCTTTTGACCATAATAAAAAGCAACCACATTTCTGTAGCTGCTTGATTATATATATTAATTATTAAGCATGTTTTTTAAAAGATTAAAAGAAAAAATGATTAAGTTTCAAAATCTATAGGTTCATGCTTACTCTTGCAATGGATTTCAGCATTTCAACGCTAGGACATTGCGTTGGCATGAATATCATAATAATCATTAAGACCACCGGATGATCTAATTAATATTTTTTATTAGGATAATCAATAGAATTTGCTACCTCAATAAGCACTTCAGATGTTACTTTATCAGAAACATCTTGATCAATACTAAACACATACTGCCAATTATCTCTTTCAAAGACTAACATATCAAAACCAAATTTCGGATTTTTTATATATAATGCATTACTTCCATTTTTCAATTTAAATACATTTGATATATACTTTTCAAATGGAATTTTATGCTGAATTGGTCGAACATTAATTTTAAAATGATTTTGAGGGAATTGATCACTTATCATCGTCACTTCAAATTCATCATTGATATCGCCATCTATATTACTAAATCTTCCGAAACGATGGGTAAAACTTATTGGTGGTATTCTAAGTGGTAGCTTAAGTTCTTTTTTAAAATGTTGTTCAAAATCTTTTAATGCAGATTCTACAGTTTTATATCCTATTTCAGGGAGAAATTCTTCAAATGGTTGTGGTGAATCACTTGATTTTGCATCTACCGTTTTGTTAATGGATATATTAATTAATACGCAACATAATAACAACAATATAAGAAAATATTTATTCATTTCATCCTCCTAAATTATATTTAGGAATATTTTCTCCAATTGAATAATTAATATGCTTTTTATCTCCGCGCAATATATTTTATTAAACTAGACACTTGTTATTTTTTCTACCATTCCTACTAATTATCTAACGATGGTCTACCTTACATTATTGATTGTGGAAGGCCTACACGCTCGTTTAACCAATTATAAAAAGTCACTGGACTTTTTTTATTCTCTATTTATTGCCCTCCACAGGTATTTACCAAGCACAAAAGATCACCCAACGTGGCGTGATCTTTTAAATAGCACTTCTTTTTAATGATCCCCAATTTTAAAAGTACGTCAAATAGCGAATCCATATACTTTTGAGATCTTTTATAAGATTTATTCATTGTGACAAATTTTTAAAAGAATGTTTCTGGATAAACTCATCAATCTTTTCATTTAATTTAATGGCTGCTTTAGTAGGAATTTGATGTCTTTCTTTTAAAAATACTAATTCATTATGAGGAAGCTTTCCACGTAGAATATAAGCATATTGATGAAATGCTTTGTCTTTTGTACCAAAAACAAGTAAAACAGGCGAATTAATATCTTGTAGCCGATTTGTACAATTATAGTGTAGGCTAAAACGATAATACTGCTGAATATTTCGTGCATCTCCAAATGATGCATCTTCATACAGTTTCCTAAATACTTGTCGTGTCTTGGAATTACCCAACGAAACCGCAAGTGTAAGAACAGAAATGGTTTTTTTATTTGAAAGTTTAACTCCTAAAGAAATTCTCTGCTTTAAATATAGATCTTTAACTTCTGACATTCCGCTAATTACGATGCCTCCTAATGCCCTGTTGGGATACATCAATAAAAATTCTAATAAAATCGAGCCACCAGTTGAATAACCGCAAATAAACGCTTTCTCTACACCTAAAACATCCAGTAAATTAACAATATCATTAACAATGAGTGGGTAGGTGATTGCTTGTTTGGAATACGCACTTCTTCCGTGACCTCTAATATCAAAAGTGATTACTTTATATGTTTTAGATAATTGTTCTAATTGATAAAGAAAATTTGTACTTGTCAGTAATGGAGGGTGAATGAAGATAATTGGCGTCCCCTCACCCTTTACTTGATAATATAAGCTACCACCTTCTACATCTAGCATTGGCATCTTCTAATCACCTCGAATTCGACAAGAGACCAAGGTCTAATTCCATCTTGATTCTTAAATATCTAATCAGTTTTCTTGTAAAACTCTTTAAATCTAATAGTCACCTTTTTCCTTGTGTTCTTTTTTCTCTTTATTTAGATTTTGATCTTCTTGTTGCTCAGAAGGTTCTTCAGTTGGATCTGGCTCCGCTTCATCATTCGCTGTTCCACATCCAAATAATAATCCTGTAGAAAGTATTGCAGTAAACGTACCTTTTATTAACTTTTTCATGCATTTCACCTCATTAAGGAAATTTTATTCTCCTTTATTATTGTCCAAATTATTTTTCGCATACGATTTTTTTAAGCGTTACATTTACACCCTTAAAAACTTCTATTCAAAAGTTTCATTGTAAACATGGTTTTTGTGAATCTAAATAAGACTTACAATGTAAATACTTAATTATGTATTACCAATCGTTATGAAGTCCGAACTTTCCAGACCCTCAAAGTCATAGCGATTGGTTAATAACCTATATAGACCAAAACAATATTTGTTCAGGTCTATAGTTGCAAAAAAAATGAACATATATACTTACTATTTTGTTGAATTACCAGTTAAATTATTGGCTACAGCTTGTAAAGGTTGCTTCATTTGTTGTGATGATTGATTTTTTTGCTGTTGAGATTGGTTTATCTTTTGTAAAGGCTGAGTCATTTGCTGCATTGGTTGTGCCATTTGTTGTAGTGGTTGCATTATTTGTTGTGCGTTCTGTAGATTTAATTTGTTAGAGAGATTTTTTGTGAACTGTTGAAGAGTACCATTTTGCAGCCCTCTAGCTACACCCAAAATTGCAGTCCCAATTACGCCCCATGTAAGAAATTTCACTTATGAAAACCTCCTTCCTAAGATTTTTAAAACAGGTTTAGTATTGGAAATCAAGCTAATACTATACTGCACATTTTTTGGATTATTATTTTGTATCTCGAACTATTTACATATCTACTTTTAAAATTATTTATTGTTTAGATTAAATGTTGAGTGAATACTTAGATTTGTAAGGGGGGGAATCGCTATGAACATAAATGTGACTAATCCCATTTAAACACCCCATAGATCATAGCGATTACCATTTAAACCAGTTTTCCAAATCTGGTCTACTACTACATACTTCCTCTTAACTATCACGTTGTTCTAATCAGTTATAAAACGGCACAGAGTGTTTTATATTAGTTGTATCGCCTATAAACTATTGAAGTTGGAGATGCAGTATTTACTTAAATAGAGTGGAGTTATCAGATAGAATTCAAACTTTAATTAACTGTGCTGTTTTTTAAAAAGAATATTAATTATTTCATCCATTTTTGGTTAAGCTAGTGAATGTTACAAACATATACTACTTAAGGAGATGAAAAAGTTTATGGGTAAAGCTATTGAAGTTGCACTCCACACAATTGTGGTCCTAAATAATGTTGAAGGTGAAGATAATGATGAATTAGAAATTCGTGGCACCCTTATTGCACAGGCAGGACTTTCACCATCCAATATTCGAGAAACACGTGAATTATGGCACTTAGGAGATAATGACATTATTGGTATCGAACAAGGTGACAATCATGTAAGCCTAATTGGCAATTTCCAAACTATGGTTCTTGAAGATTTTGAAGTATTGGTAATTGGTGGTCACATAGAAGATGAGGATGCTTTCGGTGATGATGATTATATGGGACACAATTTCCAAGTCATAACTCAGGCCGAAATTGACGCTTTTCACCCTAACGGAAAACATTTCCCTATATTTTTTTCTCTGTCTGCCCAGCAAGTGAGAGTTGATTATACGGTAAGAAAAATAAACATTTAAGATGTACGTATATCTTCTTGGTAATGATTTAATCACACAGTTAGCTAATACTAATGTGGAAGAACTGAACGTTCAAGAACTTGAGAATATGACACCTTCTCCTTTCACAGAGGTAGAACAAAAATGGTGCGATAGAATAGAAACAAACATAAATGGAATAAAATAGATCGCATTATATGTCTATTTTTAATTATAGGTGGATCATATTTCAATATTCACAAACATTTACAAACTAAACAATATCTTTTGTAGGGGCAAGGCCCCTACATCATGCCATCATTTGACTAAAATATTATCTTTAATTCGTTCAATACTCGTTGCTGATAAAACCATGTGTTAACCTTTCCAGTGCATTGTACTACCTTCTAATAACTCAGAACAGTACTTCGATTTCACGCGGTGTATGCACCTTTTCAATATGTTCTTGCACTGCCGTAATTATGCTCGTACTCTTTGATGCGTTTAATATGTTTGGAATGTCTAGCAACCTCCGTCATAATAGGATCACTTACTCCAGCTGGCTGCCTTTGGTAACGTTGCTTCAATTCCATATTGCGCTGTCTTTGCCCCGACAATCAGCCCGTTTCAAAGTTCTTTTACCGTATTAACCACTGATCTAATACATACTTGTTTACTCATATAGGTTTGCCCTCTAAGTTGTGATATACTTCTTTTACTGACTAGCCTATAAGGGCATAAACCAATTTGAGTTGTAGCGTCTGCCAACGCTATGGCTTTTCTATGTCACAATTTATATATAATACATATTAAGATGCTTGAATGACATTTCATCCGTTTTTGATTATTTAAAAAATGATAATTGAGCTTTGATTGAAAATTTTTTCTTTTCATTATGGTTAGAGATTTTATTATTCATGGCATCATTGCTACTTAGAACAAAGAAGAAACAAACTGTGTGAAATTTAACGTCTGCAAACGCTGCGGCTTTTTTAAGGTATTAATAACCTAAATTTGCGCACATTAGTATTGAGTGTATCGCACGCACTTAGCTGCGGCGCTAGTTGACAGCTGCAGCTTTTCCTGTAAATACTATGGTTTTTAATGTATAAATAAACAAACTGTGTACAAAATATATATTGCACTTGTTATTCTTCATTATTTTGAAGCTGCAGCTACTTCTCTAGCTGCGGCTTTTTATTTTGCTCAAAATCTGACTATTACTTCTTCATCTAGGAATTTATTTTTTCCATAATAGCCCATACTCTATTGGTTGTATCATAACTATATCGATTAAGCGTTTTTGATTGTTCAATCTGAGTGCCACGCCTTACCAAATTAAACCCTCTTGCTTCAAGGTCAGCAATAGCGACATCTAACTCTGTATCATTTTTCCGCTGTATTGGTGGTAATCTAAATACGCCATTATGTGCTGATAAACGATTGAACATTAAATCCATCCCCTTAAAAAATATTCACCTTATCGTGAGGACTATGGTCATATTTTATCCTGTTAAAATATAGGGATTTTTGGTGAATTAATACAGTTTGTTAATTCTACAATTTTACGGATAATAAAACATCTACTAAGGTGCTTTAATTAGCGTTCATATTCTTTGCTTTTTCGAGCTTTATCTACTTTAGGTATGATACTTGATTTACTTATCTTATTGCCTCGCTCATCAAAATGGCTCGCGGAAAGTATTTCATTTATCCTCATATCACTAAAGTTTTCATATTATTGATGTTCAGCATGATGTAAAACTTTATTTTGTAGCTTGAAAGGAATGTTTAGTTGGTCAGCTTGCTCTAATTGGTATCGAATACTTTGATTGCTCTTTTCCACTTCAGCATGATCTTCTTCGCGCTCTGCTACAAGTTGATTTCTTCGCCAATAATGTAAACTTCTAAGCGTACTTAACTGCTCTTCGATTAATTTTTCACACTCATTAGAATACAATGTTAGGTCCTTTAACATTCGAAATTATGTTAATGCTTGTAGTACAATAAATTACATCATTATCCTAAATTTTAAAAAATGAGGTAGAAAAAAGATGGCTACTACACTAGTATCTTCTAAATTAACCATTCCTCTCAATACACCCAATTTAATTGAGCGCAAGCAATTGTTTGATCTTTTACAGAACCAAACTTTTAAAAAAGTGACAGTTCTCCGTGCACCAGCAGGTTATGGAAAAACGACTGTTCTAAGCAGTTGGTTCAAATATAAGAAGGCAACGGTCGCTTGGCTTTCACTTGATGCTGCTGATAATGATCCGATTCGTTTTTGGACTTACGCTGTGCATGCCGTGGCGAAAGCCTATCAATGCCCTATCAATCAAGTACTTGCACCACTTTTACACACTCAAGACCTAGCAACACTTGAATTTTTTATTGATTCATTTTTAGAGGAACTACAAGCTTTAGCAAAACCGATTCAAATTGTGTTAGAGGATTATCATGTAATCGATAATCCAGTAATTCATCAACTTGTGACACAGTTTATAGAGTGCTTACCTTTAGAGATACACGTCTATCTAACGACTCGAACGACCTTAGCCCTACCTATCGCTAAGTGGCGAGTGAAACAATGGCTACAAGAATTCGATGCGGATCATTTACGCTTTACGTTCCAAGAAACGAAGCAATTTTTTTCCTGCAAACAGGTAGCACCACTCAATCAACAATTTTTACAACATGTGTTGGACAAAACGGAAGGTTGGGTAGCCGGTCTATTATTAACACGCTTAGCAAATGAACAACAAGTAGACCTATTCGATCATATCGCACAACCGTTTATTTCCGAGTTTCTATGGCAGGAAATCATTCAAAACCTTCCGACATCAACGCAAAAATTTCTTATAAAGACCTCCCTACTAGACGAGCTCGAACCAGCGATGTGTGACCAGCTAACAAAGCAGTCAAATAGCCTTGAACTGTTGGAAAGTTTAGAAGCAAAAGGTCTATTTATTATTCGTCTCCAAACAAAAAAGCCTGTTTTTCGCTACCATCATTTATTTGCCGAAGCTTTACAAGTAGAACTAAATAAACAATATTCCGTTCAGCAAGTACAGTCTATTGTCCAAGAAGTCTCACACGCTATTTACTATCAAGGAAATTATCTTGCTGCCATTGAGCTAGCACTTAAATATGAACAATATAACCAAGCTACTTTATGGATTACAGAACATCTTGTCCAGCTATACGCTTCAGGGCAAACGACAACATTCATGCGCTGGTTGCATCAACTTCGAAGTGCTCATTATACCGTTTCGTATGAAATGCTTGTTATTGGCTTTTTAACTTCCATTACAACAATGGACACAAAAATAGCTACTTCCCTAATGGAGGAGCTCGAAATGCGACAGCATGTAGAACAATGGATGGCGCAAGAAGAGCATGCTGCTATGGCCTATATTTATGAAAGTGCAAAGGCATATGCCATTGTCGCTTCTGGTGGAAATTTACAATTGGTAGAAGAGATTATGCGTAACCTGCTTGCGAATGGTCCTACTCCATCGCGCTGGGATAACGTTCCGATTCCCTATAATATTTTTGAATATAAGATTTCGCGTACAAGTATTGGTTCTAAAGGAAAACTGCAACTGTTTGAAGAAGGCGAAGCTGTTAACAAGCTGTTTCGTGAAACGTCTTTACAAACTGCGAATGTGACAGCATTTAGTTATGCGGTTGCTGCCGAATCTTTATATGAGCGAAGTTTCATAGAAGCTGCCCAAAAAGAGTTGGAAATCGCCATTGAATTAGGTCATCAACATCAAGATCCAGGTTTATATATCCCTATGTATTTACTTAAAGCGAAAATATACGCTCATCAGCAACAATCAAATACAGCCCGTATCATGTTGTCTCAAGTATTAGAAGATGTTTCGGAAAAACATTGGCAAACGCCGCTTCAAGTTATGCAAGCCTATTGTTTTATAGTTGATGGAGATAGCCAAAACGCAGAGATGCTCTTAATGGCAACGAAAACAAAGCAACCATTTTGGCAGCTCGTTTACGCTCGTTTATTGTTACTAAAGGACACACCAAAGGATGCACTACCTGTAATCATTCAAGTTAAAACAAAGGCACAGCATGACAATCAGGTTGCAACGATTATAGAAGCGACAGTACTAGAAGTCATTTGTCAGCATCGTTTAGGAAACACTGCTGTTGCATTAGATATTTTACATAAAGTATTGCAATTGGCGGCTAAATACTACTATGTTCGGACATTGGCAGATGAAAAAGAGCTACTCCCCCTTCTAGAGCAATATTTTCAATTAGAGTCGTTGGCAGCCAAGTGGAATCCCTACCCAGACAATTATTTAAATTATTTACAAAGCTGTACAACCAATGAAGTTCGTCACGAAGTCTTGACACCACGTGAAAAAGAGGTATTTGATCTGTTAGCCAATGGTGTAACCAATCGTGAAATTGCTGACATGCTAAATCTATCGACTGGCACCATTCGCGTTTATTTGTCTACTATTTATCAAAAACTAGGTGTAAAATCCCGTTCACAAGCTATCCTCCTTGCCAAAAAGTAATAAAAAGCAACTAACAGCTCTAGAAAGCTGGTAGTTGCTCTTTTTTGTTGTCACCTTATAGACGACATGCAAAAGCTACGTGTAATTCATGTGTTCACATATTATATTTTGTCGTAAAAAGAATTGTTCAACTTTGCATAACAGTTTTTGAATCAATTATTTTTGAATAAACATTTGTGACCAATAGTTGCCGTCTTTCACAAAACCAATCCCGATATGTGTATAGTTTTTGTTTAAAATATTAGCGCGGTGTCCTTCACTATTCATCCATGCATTTACGACTTCAGAAGCTGATTTTTGACCTTTGGCGATATTTTCTCCAGCTGCTTTATACGTAATGCCAAATTTCTTCATCATTGCAAATGGTGAACCATACGTTGGGCTAGTGTGGTCAAAGTAATTTTTATCATGCATATCTTGAGATTTATATTTTGCTACTCGTGATAGCTCCCAATCTTCTTTTAATGCTGGAAGACCTGCTTTCGTACGTTCAGCATTGACAAGTTTCACTACTTCTTGCTCTACAGATGCTTGTTCATTCGTTGGTATATTAATTTTTTGACCTATATTTATTTGATCTGGATTTGCTAATTGAGGGTTTGCATCTATTAATTCTTGTACACCTGTTTGTGTTTTTACAGCAATTTTCCAAAGAGAATCACCTGCTACTACTGTATATGAATCAGCGGCCATTGCGCTAATTGGTACTAATAAGGATAGTGATAATACGGATGCCATCGCTACTTTTTTTACTTTTTTAAACATGTAAATCATTCCTTCCTGTTTAGCTCTATATTTATGGTAAATAGATTAGCGAAATAATGCATCACTAAATATTTGGAAGGATTTTTACAGTTGTATGACATTTGAAATAATTGACGAATAGATTACGAGATTATCGGTGTTTACTCTCAACTTGACAGTAATACAATTGAAATATAGTTGTAACAGGAATATATTACTACAAGATTTAACAAAGCAAGGGCACCATTTCTTTCTTTTTTTGGAGCGTCTTGCACTATATTCAGAATTGTTTGGGTGACTGGCACTTTATTAAAGCAATATATAAACAGTCATACATAAAGGTTGCCATAGAGATAATTGTAATAAGTGGGATGCTACTATAGAAATAGAAAGCGACGGCTGCAAATAATGTCCCAATCATTTTACAAACTGCAATAGACATAGATTGACCTGCCAAACTACCCCTTGCAAAAAACAAGCCGATAAATAACCCTGACATCATTAAATTTTGTATAAACGCCGCATAGATCCCTTGCATATCATGAAGTTCATGCGAGAGCGCCAAAATTACTAAAAAGCTTGTTCCCAATGTAAAAAGGAAAGATGTATAGAAAAGTGTTGTAGACATTGTATTTTTATATTCCTTGCGCCCATATATTAAATATTGCCACATAATTACAAGGTCAAGGACAAACCAACTAAACGTAATAATCCTTTGCAAATCATTGTGAGGATAGATAAACGTAAAGATAAACTCCCATGAAATATTGGCACATATTGCAACCATTGGCATACCATAATGTTCATCCTGAAAGCCACGTTTTATAATAAATATGTATGTCACTATCCAAAACAGACCCATACCTAATTGACAAATTAAGAGCAAGTAGTCTTGATTCATAAACACACTCCTTTTTACTTGAATGTTAGTAATGCAACCTCTACTTTGCTACTGTATGATAAAGTATGAATCTATTATGTCTGTTAAAAGAAAGTCCGTTTTTTTATAAGTAAAAATGGGAGGTCAAATAGCCTGTAACATAAGATACGTATTGCATAAGCTATACATTGGCAATCCAATCCGATATAGTTAAACGGGGTGATAATATGAAAACTAAAATTTATTACAACAATGAGCAATTCATAGCAGGAACGACCTTAAAAGACCATTTGGAACTTGAACAAAATAATATGGCACTACATGTCTGCACAAGTCCAGAGGATGTATTAAGCAATCGAAAAAAATTAGCAAGTTCTTTGCAATGTGATATCAATGATTTTATTTGTACTCAACAAACACACAGTGCGAATTTTTATCGAGCAACCGTAGCCGATAAAGGCTTAGGCGCGCTGAGGCAAGATACAGCCATTGCTAATACTGATGCGCTCTATACATTTGACCAAGATGTAATGCTTTGTACTTTTACTGCTGATTGTGTACCTGTTATTTTTTATAATGATCATAGTGGTGTCATTGGTGTCATTCATTCTGGCTGGCAAGGAACAGTTAAGGAAGTGACATTGAAGCTTTTCCGTCATTTAATAGAAAAAGAGCACTGTAGTCCACAAGATTTCCATGTTCAAATTGGCATGGCACTTAGCCAGCAAAAATTTGAAGTTGATGGTGATGTCTATGAACAATTTAATCGTCTAGGCTATGCCGATAATTTTATGTATTTCAATGCTGACACAAACAAGTATCACATCGATAATCAGCAATCTGTGAAAAAGCAATGTGAAATTGCAGGCATTCCGTCACACCAAATTACGATTGATCAGACATGTACGTATCTTAGTGAAGAAGGCTTCTCCTACCGTCAAGACAAAACATGTGGCCGACATTTAAGCTTTATTATGCGAAAATCATTCTAAAAAAAGGCAATTTATCACTTTTTCAAATGATAAATTGCCTTTTTATAGTTTTAAGTTCAGTTGTGTTGGTGATAGTTGTCAACATATATCTCAATAGTAGTGATATTTTCTTCACTAAAGCAGTTTATTTTAAAGTTCCTGTACTAATGATGGATGTTTTTACCTGTACATCGATTGCTACTTTACTAATAATCTCCCGCTTCTTTTCTGTTGTCCATTTTCCGCGATGGTACATTCGGAAGTATTCACTAAGACCACTTGGATCTACTTGCCATTCATTGAGTTTATCTAGAAACTTTTTAATATCTTGCTCCAACTCTTTATTCACATCTTTTTCTAATTCCGCTAAACTTTCTATGGTGAATAAATCATTTTCTCGTTCACCTTTGTATTCACTTAATGTTCCTTTGATTGTTAATGCTATCGTGAGTTTAGGTGAATGCATATTTTTATTGCTCTCAATCTGCACATCATTTTCCACTAAGTCAATCAATAATTTTTCTTTGCCATGCCCTTGTTCCATTTTAATATCTAATGGCGCAAGATTTTTTCTTCCTTGAATTGCCTGAATAATGAGTGCCTCATTGGGCGTAATTAATTCAATCATTTGGTTACCTTTAAATACAGCAATTCCTTTAATTTCGATTTTGTCACTATTTTTATCAATAAACGGAATAATCGGATCAAACACCGGATTTGAAATGGTATACATAAAATCATGGATGTTCGTATTAGGATTAAACGCGGTGTTAATGCTAGGTTGCAGTAAATCGTTTAAATAGAAATTAATATTCGGTTTATCGGGATAATTATATTTCAGCATTTCCTCTCCTTTTTCCTTCACAATCGCAATAAGTACTTTATTCCCAACTTCCGCATTTCGGTATAAATGCTGAAGCACTTTCCGAATATTGCCTTGACGTGCGAACTCTTCATTAAACAACACAACGCGTAACTGATTAAACACAATTTTTTTATCTGAAAGTTTTTCTATTTCCACAATGCCATTTGAAACAAGTTCCGTAGTCACAGTAAATGTCTGCGTGCTACGTTGCGCTTCAGGTGAATATTGAGGAATGGCGACGGTTAATTTCATACTATCCTTATCAATATAATCAAATGCGATAATGCCCACCATTCCGACATCTTCAAGTGGAACTTTTACTTCTTTTTCCGTACAAGCGGCTAAAACGAATAATTGGATACAAAGAGTGACATAAAGAAGTTTTTTGCTCATACTTGCACCTGCTTCTTTTTTCGAAGTACATAAACCATCATTAATAATACTGGCCAAAGAATTAACATATAGCCAACATAATTGGCACTTGTAAATAATTTATCTTGAAATTCTCTTGAGGATGGCATTTTTACAACAAAGAAAATAATGGCGACTAAGATGTATAAATAAACCTTACTTTTTTTAGATATTAAAGTCTCTACCCCTTTTTTTGCACACCATAAATAGACAGCCACGGTCGATAAAATGAAAAACACCCATAATGTAATGCCAAAAATATCAATTCTTTCAATAAACGAAAACTCCCCAGCTTTAAATAAGTTTAGTACTGAAAATTCCACATATTCGAGTTGCCATTCGGAATAATACATGACACTAATCGCTGTCGTAATAAAACAAAGTAAGATACTAATCCAAATGCCAATTAACGAATGACGGAATGCTTTTTTTTGATCGACAATGTAGGGATAATAAAACATGATTAATTCATAACCTAGAATCGATAAATAACCTCTTTTTAATGCCTCATAAAAGTCATTCACACTAAAAAAATTAAATAGAGGTAAAAAGTGACTCATATCGCCCTTTTCAAATGCCCAATGTGTAAAATATAGAATGCCTATCGTCAGAAAAAAGGTCATAATACAAAATCGGGCAATTGATTTAATGCCTCCACTGACCATGTAAAGAAGCAATAATAAAAAACAAAAAACAGGTCCTGTAATGGTTTGTTCTTGAAGAGCCGTACTTTGAATTAGATGCATATAATTACTAATAATGCCTGCAATAAAAACGAGAAATTGAATAACGAAAAAAAGATTGATACATTTCCCTAACCATTTACCTAGTAGGATTTCATTGATACGAAATAGGTTGTCATTTGGATATTTTGACATAATCCAAATCATTGGGTAAAGTGTAACACTCGCAATCACACCAAAAAGCAATGGCATCAATGCTTGGCTATATCCTAAAGAACTAAGTTGCTGAGGCAGGGAGAGAATACCGGTACCAATCATGACGCTTTGTGCTAAAAAAACAACATGATATGCATTTAATAGCTTTTTCTTACTCTTACCTGTACTCAACTGAATCCACCTCAAATGCTACAAAAGCTTTTATTTTTTTTGTGCTCTAGAAATACCTTTCTTGGCTTTTAAATATTTTGTTGGAAATCGAATAATACTATCGAATAAATCACTGGCATTACGAGGAACAACGGGTGACATATAGGGTGTTCCTAATGAATTTAATCGCAGTAAATGAGCAAATAGCCATGCAAATGCTAGCATTAATCCGTATAACCCAAATAGACCTGCAGATAAAATAAAAATGTAACGAATAAATCTACTTGTATTACTCAATAAAAAAATTGGTGGTAGAAATGACAGTAAGGCAGATGTCGCAACCAATACAATTAGAATATTACTAAGCAATCCCGCTTCAACAGCAGCTGTACCGATAACGATACCTCCTACGATACCAATCGTTTGACCAACTTTAGCAGGCATTCGCGAACCCGCTTCGCGCAGCACTTCAATAATTAATTCAATAAACAAAACTTCTATTAGCGGTGGAAATGGAACTTTACTTCTCGATTCCTGAAGATTTAACAAAAGCTCATATGGTAACACTTCAGGATGAAATGTTAAAGCAGATATATACATCGGCGTAATCATGATGGTTAGGAAAAAACCAAAAAAGCGAAGCATTCTGAGTAATGATGCTGTGGTCCAACGGTTATAATAATCTTCGACCGAAACAAACATTTCAAAAAATGATGTAGGACAAACAATCGCTGCCTGACTATTGTCCATAAAAATCACGATTCTTCCGTCAATCAGATACTGACTAACACTATCTGGTCGTACGCTCATATAATGCTGTGGGAAAGGAGATAACGGATTATCTTCAATCAGTTGCTTGAGCTCTGAAATATCTGTAAAAAAAGGGAATTGTATTTGATTGATTCGCTCTCGTAGCGTGTCTAAATTTTCTTTATTTACGATATTCTCTATATATAAAATTGAAATTTTAATATTGGTTTCTGTTCCTACAGTGAGTGTTTCATTTTTTAACATTGGATTTTGAATCCGTCTTTTTACTAATGAAATATTGGTCTCTAATGATTCAGTAAAAGCATCTTGTGGTCCAATAACTGTTGACTCTGTTTCCGTATTTGTTATCGAACGTGTAGGGGCACTATAGGTGTCAATCACACGTAGTTGAGCTGTTTTATGGAAAAACAATAAGGTTTGGCCTGCATCTAATTTTTGCAAAATCAATTCCACATCGTCTAATTCTACTGCATCAGATACTTGAAAAATTTGATTAACATGGTTCGCTAACGGTATGAAAACCATCGATTGTAATGTCATTTTCTCGATAAGAGAAGAGAAATAGATAATTGTCGCATCCCCTGCATCAGTAACCATCTCTTTTATAACGACATCATCAATTTCTTGAACCTTGTCCTTTATCTGGTCAATTACTTGCTGTTCTCTTTCTTCCATGCCATTTCAACCCCCGTTAAACGCCTTTATGTATCATGGACACAACATATTTCTTTATGTAGCTTATCCCTTTTTTGAATAACTATGTATGGAACATCTCTAAAAAATCTCGATTCTACTATAGAAAAAAGGATGTATCTCAATTAAAGAGACACATCCTTTTTCTATTATTTTGTACGCTTGTCAGCAGGTCTTTCTTTTCCAATACCAAACACATAATAACTAAATGTTACAAGTATAAGGAAAGCGATCCCTACAATTAACGAAACACGCGTATCCTCATTAAACCACATACCGATAAGCACCATAACTAAAAACGCGATGGTTGCATAGTTTGTCAAAGGAGCTAAAGGCGTTTTAAATGGGTGATTTTCCATTTGCGCTGCTTTTACTTTTCTAAACCGAATTTGACTAATTAAAATAATAAACCAAGGAATCATCCCAGGAAGTACACTTGCACTATAAACATAGACGAATAGGTTTTCTGGTGCAATATAACTTAAAATAACACCTATGACTAACCCAACTAATACGCCAGCAGTACCTAAAATCGGAACACCGTTATTTGAAACCTTGGCAAAAAACTTAGGTGCCTGACCATTCATAGCCAGTGTATAAAGCATACGTCCCGCACTGTAAATGCCACTATTACAACCACTCATAGCTGCTGTAATTACAACAAAGTTAATAATACCAGCCGCTGCCGTAATCCCTACCTTAGCAAAAGTAGCAACAAACGGACTACCAATCGTTCCTAACTCATCCCAAGGGTAAACCGTTACAATAACAAAAATCGCACCGATATAGAAAATTAAAATGCGCCAAATAATACTTTGGATAGCATTGGTAATTGTTTTTTGCGGATTTTTTGCTTCTCCAGCCGTAATTCCGATAAGCTCTACCCCTTGGTAAGCCGCCACGACTAAAGATAATGCAAAGAAGAAACCTGTCCAACCACCTGTGAAGAAGCCACCATGTGACCACAGATTGGATAAACCGATTGGCATACCGTCATTTCCAAACCCAAAGAAAATAAGACCAATACCTGCCACAATCATAAGCACAATTGTAACGATCTTAATCATCGCAAACCAAAATTCAAATTCGCCGAATGATTTAACAGAAATAAAGTTTGCTACACCTAGTATAACCATAGCAATTAACCCAGGAATCCATGCAGGTAAATCAGGATACCAATATTGCATATATGTTCCGACTGCTATAATTTCAGACATCCCGACGATAACCCACTGAAACCAGTTACTCCACGCAGTTAAATAACCCGCCAATGGATGAATATATTTATAACCGAATGTTGCAAAAGATCCAGTACTTGGCTCTACATAGAGCATCTCACCCATAGCTCGCATGATGAAAAATATAAAAATGCCCGAGATAGCATATGCAAGGAGCACGGATGGTCCAGTCCACTGGATAGCGCTAGCTGATCCCATAAATAGGCCTACACCAATCGTACCACCTAGAGCGATCATTTGAATATGTCGCGCTTCCAACCCTCTCTTTAATTCTTTTTTTGCCACTTGAATACGCCTCTTTCTATCTTAATATAAGAACGATAAATTACTTTATAAATAATAATAAATTCTTCTCAAAAATACAAATGTATTTTTAGGAAAAACAATATTTTTTCAATTTTAATATAATAAATACATCGTTTAATATTCTCTTTGAAAGGGCTTTATCTACACCCCAATACAGAAACCAATAATCCATATAAATCAAGTTATAAGTAAATAATAAATGGTCTACAAAAACAGACATCCTTAAAATTACTGCCTTCTTTTCACCATGTATAGTGCCCTCTCAATTACTATATTAATAGCGTAATATTATATTTAAACTCAATGCTCTTTTTAATGGTATTATTATTTCAGAATATTCATAATTATCATTCCTATACCAAAAAACTTCTTTCTTTTCTTTAGATTTTAATATTTCTTAAAATTCGACCAATTTCACTTCGAATTCGTATAAATAATTGACCTGAATGTCAAAAAAGTATAAGATTTTTACATATTTCTAAGAAAAAGAGGCTTTCATGTGAGAAATTTATTATTTAGAAGAAAAAATATAGCGGATTTATTAAAAAAAGAAGGAACCATTCAGCTTAAACAATCGCTAGGGGCTTTTGACCTGATATTGCTTGGTGTGGGCGCAATTGTTGGCACAGGGATATTTATCTTGCCTGGAACGGTGTCTGCTACCCATGCAGGGCCTGGAATTGTTTTTTCATTTATCATAGCAGCCATCGTCTGTGCGTTAGCGGGTATGTGTTATTCTGAGTTTTCATCAAGTGTACCTGTCACGGGGAGTGCCTATACGTATGGTTATATTGTATTTGGTGAAATCGTTGCTTGGCTAGTTGGCTGGGCACTGTTATTAGAGTATGGATTAGCTGTTGCAGCCGTTGCAACTGGATGGTCATCGTATTTAAGTGCGCTACTTGCTGGCTTTAATATTTCGCTACCAACAGCAATCTCAGGGTCATTTAACCCTTCCGCTGGTACGTATATTAATTTACCAGCCATCGTTATTATTTTTGCCATAGCCTTTTTCTTAATGCTTGGCATAAAAGAATCCACTCGATTAAATTCCATTATGGTCTTTTTGAAGGTGGGCGTCATTTTACTATTTATTGGCGTTGGTGTATTTTACGTTGAACCAACAAATTGGCAACCGTTTCTTCCGTTTGGCGTAAGTGGTGTATTAAGTGGCGCTGCTCTTGTATTTTTCGCTTATCTTGGGTTTGATGCTGTTTCATCAGCAGCTGAAGAAGTAAAAAATCCTCAACGTAATATGCCAATTGGTATTATTGGCTCCTTATTAATATGTACAGTTCTTTATGTTGTCGTTTCACTTGTATTAACAGGTATGGTGCCTTACACAGATCTTAACGTTAGTGATCCTGTCAGCTATGTTATGCAACTCGTTCATCAAGACTGGATTGCGGGTATTATTTCCCTTGGTGCCGTTGTAGGTATGATGACGGTTATCCTTGTTATGTCCTATGGGGGGACACGCTTGCTATATGCGTTAGGTCGTGATGGTTTACTACCAAAAAGTATGGCTGAACTGAGTCCTAAGTTTAAAACCCCTGTCAAGAACACTTGGGTATTCGCTATACTTGTAGCCTTCTGCGCCGGCTTTGTTCCGTTATCGAAGCTTACAGAACTTGTCAATATGGGTACGCTAGTAGCTTTCACAATCGTTTCAATCGGCGTCATCTATTTACGTAAAAATGAAAATATTCCATCAGGTGGTTTTAAAGTACCGTTCTTCCCTGTACTACCGATTCTGTCATTCTTGATGTGCTTATTTTTAATTTCCCAGCTATCTATTCATACATGGATTGCTTGTGGACTTTGGTTTTTATTCGGTTTAATTGTGTACTTTGTATATGGACGAAAGCATAGCACGATGAATTAAATCGTGCCAGTCACTCAAACAATTTACAAACAATTTAAAAGCTGTGTTGCCCCTTGTGGCAACGCATAAAACGTAAGCCGCAACAATCTGCGTGGTAGCAGAGGTTGCGGCTTACGCTATAACTATTGCAATAAGGTTTGTTCCTGAAGTTTTGCGGCAAAATATTTGCGGGCATCCGCTGTAAGAATTTGCAAATGTACAACTTCTTCCTGCCGTGCAAATTCTACAAACATGCCACTTAAGTTTTCATAGACATATTGTATTTTAAAGCCGCTGTCTAAAAAATCATCCACTTTCTTGATTTCTTCCGTACTTTGTAAGAAATCAGACATACGCTCACCCCTTCTCTCTACTAATCAGCACCTTTTACTTCTAAAAGTGGTTCCGTTTGATCTACTGTCTTAGCGTCATCTGAGCCAACTGCGGGCTGTGGCACCAAATCTTGCCCAAATAGTTCATCCAAGTTATGACCAGCTGTAATCCCTAAATACTTCGCATCACTTGGATCTTCTAATTCAGCTTGAGGATACTTTTTAAACCACCAGTACTTCGCTAACACATAGTAAACAAGCGCTCCAACAATAAAACCAACTAGTGACGAATAAGCAGAGAAAATATTTGCAATGACACCGCCGATAACCCAAGCGATTAAGCCAGCTAAATTAAAGCCATTCATATATTTGAATTGACCGTTTAGCTCATACAAGTCTTTGACATTGATGCGTCTTTTTCGAATTAAATAATAATCTGCGTATAAAATACCAACAATGGCTGTTAAAATACCACCTATAATTAAGAGTGCGTTGACTAAAACATCAAATAAGCTCCATGGCTGTGCAAGAATTCCTATTACACCCGCAATTACAACGCCAACCCAAAACGGTACTTTTGGACCGCCAATATTAGAGAAAATAGTAGCTGCTGGAATCACATTAGCAGACGTATTCGTTGACCATTGCGCTAAGACAATCATTAATAACAAAATTCCCAGGATAAAGCCACTTGCACTTTGCTGTAATGCATTGATTGGATCTGCCGATGCTACAGCCATATAACAAACGGCGCCTATTGTAACGATAAATGTATTCGTGATGGGCATTACAATTAAAGAACCGACTAACTGGGTTTTGTTCCGTTTAAACCAATTGCGCTCATTTTTAGGTGCTTTAAAGAAGCGAGACAATGAGGGCATATCAGCGGCTAACGTAGCCCAGAATCCCATATTTGCCATGATAACAATCATAAATGCTGTAAATGCCGCCATACCCGTAGTTGGCGTCTCAACCCAAGTCCACACATCTTTGCCTTGTGTTGTTGCCGCATCTGCTAATGTTATATACATCCAGCAGGAAATTAAAATAATAATCGGAGCTGCTAAATCTGCAAATCGCTCAATTGATTTAATACCTAAGGAAGTATTAAATAATTGTAAGGCAGCAAAGACTAGAAAACATAGAAACCAATTATTAAAATCAAACAGTAAATTGAGAATACCATTGATAGCCATAGCCCCGAAATAGGTGTTTATACCAAACCAACAGGCTGCTGTCACGCCCCGCACTAACGATGGAATATGAGTTCCAAAAGTCCCGAATGGAGCACGCATATATACAGGGAAGGATAAGCCATGCTCAATCCCGATATCACCAATCAATGTCATAAATACACCGATTAAACAAGAGCCAATCAATGTAGCTAAAATAACCATCGGCAAAGGTAAACTCATAATAGCAGAACCACCAATTGCAAATGCAGCTAATACAATAGCCATTCCTATCCAAATGACTGCAAAACCGAATGTTCCAATATTTCTTTGTTGATGTGTCACTGGAAGTAAATCAGGGGATTTTAAATAATTCCCGTCATGTTCCATACCTTTCGCTCCTTTTTGAATAGATTATGCATCGGCATAAGGGATCCGAATAAGGAAACAACAATTATCGCGCATTATTCGTTCCATGCACCGACAGCATGCATTTATTCAGACATTGAATCATTATCCCCTGAAATATAGCACTTTGTTCCAGCTAGCTTTTACATGGGAGAATGCTCTACTGAATAAAAGAGATTTCCGTGACAACTCCATGAGGCTTTCCTTCCTTTCCGAAATCATTTACAAGGAAGGTGGAAACACAGTTAATCCTTACACAGTTGAACCTTTTATTTAGATAGACTATTCATTAACATTTGACGCTCATTCCAAGTCATTGGTGCAATGGCGGATTGTTTTTCGACCATGGATATTGCTCCATCAACCGGACACACAATCGAACATAAATTACAACCAACGCAATCTTCTTCGCGAACTTTTAGCATGGGCTGCCCGTTTTCCGTATATAAATCGATACATTGATGAGATGTATCTTCGCATGCAATATGGCACTTATTACAGTTAATACATACATCATTATTAATTTCTGCAACGATTTTATAGTTTAAATCTAGATTGCCCCAGTCTGAATAACGAGGCACCGAGCGACCAACTAATTCCTTTACCGATGCAATTCCCTTATCATCTAAATAATTATTTAGTCCATCAATCATATCTTCAACAATACTAAATCCGTGATGCATGGCTGCTGTACAAACTTGCACACCCGTTGCACCCATTAATATAAACTCTGCTGCATCTTGCCAATTGGAAATACCACCTATACCCGATATTGGAACCTGAATGTGAGGATTACGAGCACACTCTGCTACCATATTAAGGGCAATCGGTTTAACAGCTGGACCACAATAGCCACCATGCGCACCCTTACCCGCAACATGAGGGACTGTATGCCAAGTATCTAAATCAACACTCGCTAAGCTATTAATGGTATTAATCATACTAATGGCATCTGCGCCACCCCTTGTTGCTGCTTCAGCCGTTACGGTTATATCTGTAATATTAGGTGTTAGCTTCACAATAACCGGCGTGCGTGCCACTTCCTTCACCCAATACGTTTGCTTTTCCACCAATTCAGGTACTTGACCAGAGGCGGAGCCCATTCCTCGTTCTGCCATGCCATGTGGACAACCAAAGTTAAGCTCAAGACCATCTACCCCCACATCTTCTACGCGTTTCACAATTTCATGCCACTTTTCTTGCTTTGGTTCTACCATAAGGGAAGCAATAATGGCGTGATGAGGAAACCTTTTTTTCGTTTCATAAATCTCTTTTAAATTTACCTCCAACGGGCGATCGGTTATTAATTCAATATTATTAAAACCTGCCACACGTTGTCCGTTATAACTAACCGCTGCAAATCGTGAAGAAACATTTAAAATCGGTTCCCCCAATGTTTTCCACACTGCACCACCCCACCCTGCTTCAAATGCACGTTGCACTTGATAGCCTGAGTTCGTAGGTGGTGCCGATGCAAGCCAAAATGGATTGGGTGATTTGATTCCCGCTAAATCAATTCGTAAATCTGCCATGTCACTTCCCCCCTTATGCAATCTCGCTTGGTTTTCTTAAACGTTCATGAATCTTATGAGCGGCATCTTTTCCTTGCTGAACCGCTGTTACAACCATTGCCTCTCCTTGTCCGTTGCCAAAAACAACATCCCCACATGCAAACACTTTTTTATTCGATGTTTGCATCGTCATTTCATCAATATCGACAACACCATTTGTATGCTGTAAGCCAAACGCTTCAATTAATGACACAAAACGCGTTTGACCAATTGCTTTAATAACTGCATCAACCGTTAAAATAAAATTGGATCCTGCAACCTCTTCTGGTCTTTGACGACCATCTGCTCCTGCTTCACCGAGCTTCATGTGAACGCATTCAATGCCAATTACTTCACCTGCATCATTGCCGATGATTTTTTTCGGCGCTGTTAACCATTGAAACTCCACGCCATCTTGCTTGGCAAATTCAAATTCAAATTTGTATGCGGTCATTTCTTTTTGCGTTCTTCTATACAGTATTTTCACATTATCCGCACCTAAACGAACAGCACAAGTAGCACCATCAATTGCGGTATTCCCAGCGCCAATAACTGCTACACGTTTCCCTACTAAATCAGTTGGAAGCGCTCCCACTTTTGTTTGTTTTACAAATTCAATGGCATCATGTACGCCTAACAGATCTTCTCCTTCGATGCCGAGATGTGGCACAGCCCCCATACCGACTGCTAAAATAACACTGTCGTATTGTGCTAATATATCCTCAGCAGAGATGTCGATACCTACTGTCGTGTTTGTTTGAATGTTCACACCGAGTTTGACAATTTGCTCGACTTCCCAATCCGCTACCTCATTTGGTAAGCGAAACGACACGATACCATAGCTTCCTAAACCACCTGCCTTTGCTTCAGCCTCGTAGATTGTGACACTATAGCCAAATCGACTAAGCTCACGCGCCGCCGAAAGACCAGCTGGACCCGCTCCAATAATGGCTACTTTCAGTCCATTGCTTTCGCCTTTCTTAAATAGCTGTGCACCTGTCTCCATCGCCCAATCTGTCGCATAACGCTGTAGTTCTCCGATTTTTATTGGCTTTGTTGAGGAATTTAACACACAGGCTCCTTCACAGAGCTCTTCTGTTGGACAAACTCTTGCACAACTTGCACCAATTGGGTTTGCTTCTAATATAGTAGTGGCAGAACCCTTCATATTCCCTGATGCAATTTTTTTTATGAAATTCGGGATTTGAATGCTTGTTGGACAAGCTTTAATACAGGGTGCATCATAACAATAAAGGCAACGATTTGCTTCTTCCATTGCTTCATTTTTGGTCATTCGACTTGTTAACTCAACAAAATTACGTTGAAGTAGCTTGGTCATTGCATGCTCTTGCATCGGAACCATTTCTACATCCCCCTCATGTGTTCTTGTTGAACTTGCCATTGTTTAATAGCCGATTGTTTTGTTCTCCAGTCAAAACAATCGGCCATGCCTATTTCTCAATTACACCTTTGTATGATTGTTTAAATCCTGCTTGAAAGGTGCTGCATTGAATGTATGACAACAGTGTTGAAGCCACACGGAATATTTGCAAAAACAAGTTAGATTTTTATCGTTTCCGCAGCCTTTTTCAATTGGCGTTTGATATAGCGACCACTGCCTAGTACACCAACAAATTCTTTTTCTTTAATAACATAGTCACCACGCACAAGCACAGTAACCGGTTCACCCGTCACTTCCCAACCTTCATATGGATTGTAGTCCACATTCATATGGTGGGTTTTTGCTGAAATTTCGCGTTTTACATTAGGATCGAAAATCACGATATCTGCGTCAGAACCAATAGCAATTGTCCCTTTTTGTGGAAACAGACCAAAAACTTTTGCAGCATTTGTAGCAATCATATCCACAAATTCATTGACTGTTATTTTCCCTTTGGCAACACCTTCTGAATATAAAATACTAAAGCGATCTTCAATAAACGGTCCACCATTCGGAATTTTAGAAAAATCATTTAAGCCTAATTGCTTTTTGCCGTTAAAACTAAACGAGCATTGATCGGAACCAATTGTTTGTAATTGCTTCGCTTTTAAGGCATTCCATAGATGTTCCTGATGGTATTTCGGACGAAGTGGTGGTGACCATACATATTTCGCCCCTTCAAAGCCTGGTTGTGCTAAAGCAGACTGGTCTAATGTTAAATAAGGTGGACATGTTTCGCCATAGACGTCATATCCTTTTTCACGCGCTGCGATAATTTCGTCTACCGCTTCTTTACAAGTTACATGGACTACATACAGCGTCGCACCTGCAATATGCGCTAGTTCAATCGCGCGTTTTGTGGCTTCCCCTTCTAATTGTGCTGGACGTGTAAGTGCATGATAAATTGGTTCTTTATGTCCCGCACGTCTTGCCTCTTCGACAAGCTCATCGATAACCGAGCCATTTTCACAGTGCACCATAACAATCGCCCCAACATCTTTTGCAATCTTAAAAGCTTTAAAAAGCGTGCGATCTGTCGCTTGGAATTCTTTTGCATAGGCCATAAAAACCTTTACAGAGGTAATTCCTTCTTGCTCTAGTAACACGGGTAATTCCGCTTCTGTCTGTGGTGTTAAATCTCCAATCATTAAATGGAATCCATAATCAATCGCAGATTTCCCTTTTGCTTTTTCATGCCATTTTTCAACAGCCGTAGAAAGTTTCTCTTCACCTGCTGTTAAACAAAAGTCTAAAATCGTTGTGGTGCCGCCAAACGCAGCCGCTATCGTGCCCGATTTCCAATCATCGTCTGTTACTGTATTATTAAAAGGCATATCTAAATGGGTATGTGGATCAATTCCTCCTGGCATTACGTATTTACCAGTCGCATCAATGATTTCCGCACCTGCAACAGATAAATTTTTACCTATCTGTACAATGATTCCGTTCTCAATAAGAATATCTGCTTCGTAGACATCTGAAGCAGTTGCGACTCGTCCACCTTGAATGATTTTTTTCATACTATCCTACCTTTCGTGTTCCATATTCAAGTAAACTATTTTGACTGTATCCATTTCATTTGATTCTTTGCAGCATCACCTTGGCAGCTTTTTAGTTAGTAATAGAGACGTAACAATCATGATAAATTTCAAATTTTAATGTAAGCTGTACGTTTGCCCCATACTGTATTTTGTTTGCATCGTTAATACTGTTTCGAGGAGAATATCTGCTCCCTTTGCGCAATCTTCAAATGATGTGTCTTCCTCCTCGCAATGACTCTTTCCATTAATACTTGGTACGAAAATCATTGCTGAAGGTATCATCGTTGCTATATATTGCGCATCATGCCCTGCTCCACTAAACATTCGATGAGAGGTATAGCCAAATCGTTGGCAAGCTGTTTCGATTTCATCACAAATTTGTCGATCAAATAATACTGTATCTCTTCCCCATAGTTTCACCGGTTCTATTCGACACCCTTTATCTTCTGTAGGCAAGTTTTTCAATACTTCCTCGACCTTTTGCATAATGGCAGGATTTTGATGCCGTGAATCAATTGTAAACATCACTTTATTTGGTATAACGGTATGGATATTAGGTAAAACATGCATCCGCCCAAATGTATATACTAGTTGCTCGTCGATTTTGCCAAGCTGTTCATGTAAAAATACCATTGTTTTTGCGGCAACAATCATCGGGTCTTGGCGCATCGCCATCGGTGTTGTTCCTGCATGATTGGATTGGCCAGTAAAGGTAATTTCATAACAAACCATTCCTAGTACCCCTTCAACAACACCTATTTCCATTTGCTTTGCCTCTAAAACGGGCCCTTGTTCGATATGGAGTTCAATATAAGCAAGAGCTTCCTTTAAGCGATGTTGTTGCTCTCCCTCATAACCACTTGCTTGAAGTGCTGCTTGAAAAGTCATGCCATTATTATCGACGGACTGTAGCATTTGGGCTTTTTCAAATTTTGCAGCAATGACGCCTGAGCTCATCATCGCCGGATCAAAGCGAGCCCCTTCTTCATTCGTAAAATTCACAATCATTAATGGCACATCTAACTCCACTTCATTGTCCTTTAATGTTCGAATCGCTTCCAAGGCTGTTAACACACCTAAAACACCATCAAACTTTCCACCCTTTTCAACTGAATCCAAATGAGAGCCCATAACAATTGGCGGAACTTCTTTTTTGCCTGGTAGCATCGCATAGATATTGGCCATATCATCTACTTTGATTTCCATCCCTAATTCTTCACAGCACTTACAAAAATAATTTCTAGCTAACACATCTTCTTTCGAAAGAGATAAACGCGTGACACCACCGTTTAAAGTAGCTCCAAACTGACTAAATTGTTCAATCGAATCTTGCAATCGTCTACTATTACATTTATACATATGCAAGTCCTCTCTTTCACAGTAGTTACTAAACATTCTAAAATAGATAATTTTTATGAGATATGGATATCAGACTAAAAAAATATGTGCATCTGCACATGATATATGGTAAGTTATGTTCATAATAAGGGGGGAAAAGATGGGAACGATTCGCAAAATTGTGGAGGGAGTTCAATTCCCTATGCTTACATTAGTAGCTGGACATAGTGGTGGACATCGAAGAGTTACAGGTATTAACGTAGTAGAGAGCATTGATTTAATTATGTTTTGTCGGCCAAATGAATTGGTCGTCACGACAGGTATTAACTTATCACAGCAGGAAGATTCCTTAGAACGACTCATTAAGTTAGCTTATAGCAAAAAAGTAGCAGGATTTATTATCAATATCGGCCCTTATATTCCTGCCATTCCTGAATCTATCATCGCTTTTGCTAACGAGCATGATTTCCCTATTTTTCAAATGCCTTGGCATTGCCGCGTAGCTGATTTATTAAAAACAACTTTTCAATTTATAGCCAACCATCATCAAGAACATTCCATTGAAGAAAAGGTGCTTTACAATTTACTTTTTCACTCCAAAAAACAGATGGATACGCAGAAAGTACAACTGGCACAACTTGGTTTCCCACAAGGTAGAGAACTTGCTATTATCACTTGCACAACAATAGGTGCACACTCTAGCATTGATCGCTATGAAGTGATGATCCAATTTGCCTTTCAACATCGGTATAAACGCTTTTTAAAACTAAAACATAAAAATCACCTCATTTTTTTAATTGACCGAGCGCAAATTAATACACCGAACATCCCCTTCTCAAAAGTAGTTGAAGAAATCTATGAAAAAATCAAACAAAAAAATGGCTTTCTCGATATCATTATTGGCAAAGGAAACTATCAAAAAGAATATGAAAATATACGTAAAAGCTATGAAGAATCGTTAACCGTTATCCAATTAGCACAGCTTCATAACAATCGTTTTTTGTACAAATATAAAGATATCGGTGCCTATCAAATTATTATGGCCGTACAAAACCAGCCATTAATGCAATCCTTTAGCCATGATATTCTCGGTCAATTACAACGATATGATGAACTGCACAATACGGATTATGTAGCATTTTTACGCATATTTCTCGAAGAAAATGGGAGTACAAGTAAAATTAGCGAACGGCAATATATTCATCGTAATACTGTTCTATATAAAATCAAAAAAATAGAATCACTGTTAGATATGGATTTAACAAATCCATTTACTAAAACCAATCTCTACCTAGCATTTTTAATTGAAGATGTCTTAACACATCAATAATGGGATACTACGTCCATGCACCTCGTTTTATATATCAGAATTTTCAATCAATAGATAACCCTTCTAAAATATTTTTCCTATTCATATAAAGTATTAATGGCGTAATCTTTAAACGTCATAGATTGCCCACCTGTTGGTATAAGGAAATTGCGACATAGGTAGCTTGCAAAGTTAATTAAATAAAGCTTATTAAAACTACTTATTCGTCGCATTATTTTCACAATGAATAGAGTAAGAATATCTTGTGTAATGTTTTTATTGCATGTAATCGAAGGAGGAATAATTAAGATGGTAACGAATACGGACGTAAAAGAATTAGGACATTTTATTAATGGCACCATTGTGGCGGGGCGAAGTGGGCGCTTTTCTAATGTCTACAACCCGAGTACAGGAGCTGTCATTGCCCACGTCCCACTTGCTACAAAGGAAGAGGTACAACAGGCAATCGCTACTGCTCAAAATGCCTTTCCAGCTTGGCGCGCACTTTCTGTTGGCAAACGTGCAGAGATTGTACTAAAGTTTCGACAGTTATTAACATCGCGCATGGATGAATTAATCGACATGATTTGTACTGAAAGTGGCAAAACGATTGAGGATGCAAAAGGTGAAATTACACGGGGATTAGAGTCAGTCGATTTGGCAATTAATGCTCCTCATTTAGTTAAAGGGGAATATTCGGTCAATGTAGGCGGAAATATTAATGCCTATTCTACAAAAGCACCACTTGGCGTTGTAGCGGCAATTTCTCCTTTTAACTTCCCAGTAATGGTGCCACTTGCCATTACAAGCATGGCAGTTGCAGTAGGAAATGCCGTTATTTTAAAACCGTCTGAACGTGTTCCATGCTCTGCCCTCTTGCTATCAGAGCTGTGGAAGGAATCCGGTTTGCCTGATGGGATTTGGACGGTCATCAATGGTGATAAAGAGACCGTAAACGAACTGTTAGAAAATCCTTCTGTTGAAGCGATTTCTTTTGTTGGATCAACACCAGTTGCTGAATATATTTACGCAACAGGCTCAAAATATGGAAAACGAGTAACAGCATTAGGTGGCGGTAAAAACAATATGGTGGTCATGCCTGATGCCGATTTGGAACAAGCTGCTAATGCCTTTTTAGGGGCGGCATATGGGGCAGCTTCTCAACGTTGTATGGCGATTTCGACAATTATTCCAGTTGGTGAGACAACCGCTGATAAGCTTGTTAAAATATTAGCTGATAAAATTGCTAATTTAAAAGTAGGGCCTTACACGGATCCAGAAGTAGATTTTGGTCCTGTTATTACACAACAATCGAAGGACTCCATCATCGGCTTTATCGACCGCAGTCTTCAAGAAGGCGCTACAATTGTGTGCGATGGTCGTCAACCAGACATCTCAAAAAACTCTAAAGGATTTTACTTAGGGCCAACTTTATTGGATAACGTCAAGCCAGGGATGGAAATTTACGAACAGGAAGTATTTGGACCTGCACGAAATGTCGTACGTGTACAAACATTGGAAGAGGCGATAAGCTTAATTAATAACCATGAGTTAGGGAACGGCGTCACGATCTTTACAAATAATGGCGCGGCTGCGCGTAAATTCACTTCTGAAATAGAAGTTGGGATGGTAGGCGTTAACGTACCTATTCCAATTCCCGTTGGCTATCATAATTTTGGCGGCTGGAAACGTTCAAAGTTTGGCGAAGGTCATATGTTTGGGCCAGACCAAGTACGCTTCTTTACAAAGGCTAAAACCATTTCCGAAAAATGGTTTGAGGATACGAACGAGTCTGCATCCTCCTTTGCCTTCCCAAGTAACAACGACTAATAGGAGGAGCCGTTTCATTTTTTGAGGCGGCTTCTTGTTATTAAAAAACTGACGCACCCAAAGGGCCATCAGTTTTAAAAAGCTTACATTTTTTTATTATCTGAATCCTTTTTCTTCGTTTTTGGAACGTCTGTGAAATCTGCTTCTTCCCCAGCTTCCATACCATAACTCGGATTGTTGTGAATACGAGTATGTGCATCGAAGTCCTCTTCCTCATCTAAACGCTTCATAAGGATTGGGATTGAAATAAGCCCAGCAATTCCGACAAGTGCATAAATCCATCTCGACAATACCGCTGTTTGACCACCAAATAAATATGCGACTAAATCAAATCTAAAAAATCCTATTAGTCCCCAGTTAATTGCACCGATAATTACAAGAACTAAGGCAATCCTATAAACTACACCCATTTGTAGCACCTCCTTCCTTCTATTGTTGGGCGAAGCACTTATTGTATGGCAAAGACAAACCTTTACCATTCTCAAAGGCAACGCTGTTATAACTGTCTTGGCGATAAAGCCAAAAATACGTGCCATTTAGATGAATGTGTCATGTAAATTTTTTACAACACTCATGATGACGGTCTTATTTTTTGCAATAACCGTTTTTTTATACAATGAGCCACTTCAGCTCGTGAAGAAGAAATTGTTTTCATAAGGAATTTTGAAATACAAAAAATGCACGAATAAATGACTACATATAAGCATGCATTAGTGCCCCAATTCTATCTAGAATGCTGTTAATTACGATGATTATCTCCCACATTTTATCAAACGAAAAATTTACGTTACTGACCATAAAATACCTTCACTTTTTCAACTATAAAAGATACGTATCCTCTGTCTCTACAAATCGTCTTGCTTTCTTTATAGGTCATGGTTGTATCGGATAATGCATTCCCAATGCTAAAACGCTAAACGCTCATCTTAAATATCATCTTGTTTTCCAAATTAATTTCCCTCATGCTTCTCGTATGGTCTAAGGTAACATTCGATAATATAAAAACCATGTATTTTATTGGTAAATTCAGAAAATAGCAAAGAAAATATGGTATATTACTTAAGGTAATTCTTCTTAAGGAGCTAATTCCCTAAGTTGCTATGTATTACGTATAATTCTAGATACGATTAATTAAATGACTTATTTATGAAACGTAGGTGAAAGAAAAATATGAAAAAGAAAATTGTAATAAATGTTATGGTTATGATTGCAATGCTCGTGACATTAAGTACGGTAATGTTCTTTCCTTTAAAAAGTAATGCCACAGAACTTTCAGAGCCTATTGTATTAGGGCAATACTTTGATATTTTTCGTGATCCTTCAAAATCCATTACAATTGAGGACATCTTATCTGGTGATTATGATCAATCCTTTGAGACAAGTAACCAAAATTATTTGTTTTTTTGGCATACAAACGATACGATTTGGCTAAGGCTCCATACCGCAGAAATCATGGATAATAAACAAGGGCCCTATTGGTTAGAATCTATTGATAAACTAGACAATGTTGAATTGTTTTTAGTAAAAGAAAATGGTTCTTATGAACAACAAAAAAGCGGCATTTCCCATATAAACGAGCAAAAGATTGACTACCGTTCGAATGTTTTTACTATAACAGACCCATCTACTACAGCAATTTATGTAAAGTTAGATGGCGTTCTTCCAAAAAGTTTTATGTCCTATTTGTATACAACAGAGGGCTTTTTAGAAAAAATCATTTCATATAAATTTTTCTCGGGTATGTTTTATGGCTTTATGTTTGCCTTATTAATATATAATTTATTTTTGTTTTTTTCTTTAAAAGAAAAAGCGTATTTTTATTATGTCTTGTATATGCTAAGTTTTATTTTTTATCAAGCGACGATGAACTCCTTAGACTTAGAAATAGCAGGCCATTTCTTATCTGAATGGTTTTTTATGCGCTCGTTAGTGATTAGTGGAAATTTATTACTTATTTTCATGATTTTATTTTCCAAAGAGTTTCTGGAGCTAAAAACATATTTACCGAAGTTTCACTTACTTGCAACTGTCTTATTATGGCTTTCTATTTCATCTCTAATCGCCGTATTTATTATTCCAGATATTGCTATTGTCAATAATTTCACAACCATTTTTGCAGTTGTGGTACTCTCCTTTCTTTGGTTATCTGGACTACTTGTTTGGCTTAAAGGACAAAAAATGGCTCGTTTTTATTTGATTGGTTGGTCAGTATTACTAGGGTCTGTCATTGTTCAAGCGTTAGCTTTTTTAAGCATCATCCCATTTCATCCAAGAATATTCGAGGATATACCAGCAATTGGAGCTACTTTTGAAGCAATCTTTTTATCACTAGCACTCGGGGATAAAATTAATCTTATAAAAAAAGAGCATCAAAAAATGCAGCAAATGATAAATGAAACGCTTGAATATAAAGTACAGGAACGGACGCAAGAATTGGAGAAGGCAAGGCAGGAACTTGAAAATATCGCTAATACTGATAAATTAACGCAAATACCGAATCGAGTTCGCTTAGATTATGTATTGGATGAGGCATTAAAACAGGCACAAAATCAGGCAATGCCTCTTTCCATTATTTTGCTTGATATCGATTATTTTAAAGCAGTAAATGATACATTCGGTCATCAAGTTGGAGATATTGTATTGATCAATGCAGCAGAGTTATTTAAAAAATCCATTAGGGAACAGGATACAATCGGTCGATGGGGTGGTGAGGAATTTTTAGTTATTTGTCCTCAAACCACATTAAATGAAGCACTTCAACTTGCTGAGGAGCTCCGACTTCAACTAGAAAATTATCAGTTTCCAATTGTTAATCAAAAAACGAGTAGTTTTGGTGTAACCACATATGTACAAGGCGATACGCTTACAACATTATTAACAAGGTGCGACCAAGCATTGTATCAAGCCAAAAATAAAGGACGTAACTGTGTCGCGTATTTAAATAAGGAAGACGCCACCTCTCTTCTTTTTAGTAATTAGTATCAACGCTATAACCGAATGGCCATTTAAATTTAAAATCCCTTCTAGCATCAAGCTAAAAGGGATTCTTTTTATTTCTGCCAATTACTTAATTCCTTCAGCAATTCCGGCAATTGTAGCTTCTTGACATCTATAGGTGGTAATGCATGAATAAATTCTTTCCCATAAGATTTTGTGCTAATACGGCGATCTAGCACAATAAATGCACCCTTGTCTTGGGATGATCGAATTAAACGGCCAAATCCTTGCTTAAAGCGCATAATCGCTTCCGGCAATGATAGCTCTGTAAAGGAGTTGCGCCCTTGTAATGTTAAATGTTTGGCTCGTGCCTTGAACACTGGCTCCTCTGGTGAAGAAAACGGTAGTCGTACAACAATAACAGAAGAAAGTGCATCACCAGGAACGTCTACCCCTTCCCAGAAGCTGTTTGTGCCAAATAGCACTGCTTGGTTGAACTTCTGAAATGATTTAAGAATGCGCATGCGACTACCGCCTGTGACACCTTGTGCAAAGAGCATATAGTCATCGAGAAGCTCACTATCTTGTATCAGCTCGACCGTTTTTCTTAACATATCTTGGGCAGTGAATAATACAAAGCAACGTCCTTCCGTCATGCGAACAGTGCGTGTAATCGCATGCGCCACAGCTTCAATATACTCTGCCTGCGTCACTTGTTGAATATCTGGCATATCTGTGACAATAAACGCCTTTGCACCAGAATAATATGATGCTGGTGCTTGTAACTGCATAACTTGCACACTATCTGAAATGCCAAGCTGACGCGTAATAAAGCGTTCATTGCCTGGTACGGTTAAAGTGCCAGAAGTCCAAACGATACTGGCTTGTTTACGAAGTGGCGCCATTACTTTTTCAATAATTGGCGTCACATTCACTGGCTTTTTATAAACGTGTAGACTGCCAGGGACACTGCGTAAATCAAATTCAAACCAAACAGAATGATCGTCCTGATGTAAAAGGAAGATTTCCTCCCATTCTGCAATTCTTAGCTTCATCTCCCGAATCCAATAGTGCCACTCAGATAAAATAAAAACCTCATTTTTATCTAACTGCTCAATATTATTTTCAAAAGCTTTACCGGCTTCCACCGCGAGATCAAGCCAATGCTGTAATAGTTTGCTGACTTGTAAGAGCGGCTCTTTTGCTAGTGATATATCCTCTAAGAACAGGGTACATTTGCTACTAGCCTGTTTGCCTCGAACTTGCTGTTGCATTTTTTGTACAGCATGCCCAATAGTTTCATCGAAAACGCGCTGTAAGCGGATAAATTGTTTGTCAAGTTGCTGTAAACTTTGCATCGCTATGCGCTGTTTCTTTTTGGCAGCCTGACTGAATTGTTGAAAGAGCGCTGTATCTTCCAATGTACCAATTTGACCAAAAATATACTTCCATTGTGTGTAGGAAAAGATGGTTTCATCTTGTTGCATAGCTGCTTGAATAACCTGATGCGCTTCATCAATAATCCACCCATCAATTTGTGTAAAAATTGGTGTTTGACGAACTAAATCACTAATGACCATCGAATGATTTGTCACGATGCAATCCGCTGTCGTACTATTTTTTAATGCTTGCTCATAAAAATCAAAGCCCTTTGTCGGTTTCTCCTCGGGTAATTTGCGAATTTTTTCTAAAAAAAGCTGTCCTCCACCAGAAACATTAAGTTCACTTAATACGCCTGTCTGCGTTTTTGTCAGCCACACAAGCAACTGTAAAATGGTAAAAGTATCATCATATGATTCATCCGCATATGCCATACACTGTTCAAAACGAGCAAGGTCGATATAATGTTGCATGCCTTTCAGTACAGCAACGTTTACTTTTGTATTAAGAATTTTTTCGATTTTTGGTAGTTCTTCTTCTACAAGTTGCTCCTGTAAATGTGCTGTATACGTACTAATCGCAATTTTTTTATTGTTCGCCCGTGCATATAAAATACTAGGTAAAAGATAGCCAACTGTTTTACCGATCCCCGTGGAAGCCTCAATCACACATTCTTCTTTGTCATTTAATGCTTGCCAAATCGTATCCATCATCGTAAATTGGGCAGGTCGTTGCTCGAAATTTGGCAGAGCTTTTGTCATCAATGCTTCTTTAGCATGTGTTGTTTTTGGATAAGGTGCTAGTTCGGATTTTAGCACCTGTTTTTGCCGCCCATCACAAATTGCAAAATTGCGATAGTACGTAATATTTTCATCCGTTGTTCTATGATGACGTTTAATTTGTAATGCTTCAAAGAAAAGCTGAGACAAATTAGATTTTAAACGGAATGAGCGTTTATGCATTTGTTCGAGCGTTAGTTGTGGAAGGTTTAGAAGCTCTTTCCAACTACGTTTAAAAAGCTCAGCTGTTGCAAGCGCATCATCATCCGCTCTATGTGCATTTTCAAGTTCAATATTTAAATCTGCGGCTAAATCACCTAGCTTAAAACTAAGTGACATTGGAAATAATATTTTCGCTAATTCAACTGTATCCATTTTCTTACCATGCCATTTTGGTAATCCCGCTCGTTTAAATTCTGCTTGTAAAAAGGATAAGTCAAAATCCGTATTATGCGCGACAAAAACACAATCGGAAATTAATTCGTATATGTAGTCGGCATGTGCCTCGAACGGCAAGGCATCTTTCACATCCTCGTCCGTTATATGCGTTAAATCTTGAATAAAGGACGGAATTGATTTACCTGGATGAATAAATTTCGTATAGGTGCGTTCAATTTTCCAATCCTTCATAATGACAATGGCAATTTGAATCATTCGGTCACCATTTGCTGGAGAATGACCTGTCGTCTCCAAATCAACTATTGCATACTTTTGACTTTCCATCATACATCTCAACTCACAGTTCACATTAGATAGATGAATTTTATCATAAATACATCTCGCAGGTCATCCTTGCGCCATTTCAATAAAAAAAAGCGCGAGAATCGTATGAATTATGCGAATTTTACGAATTGTTATAGTGACTGGCACCAAAAAAATTCCACTTCGCTTTCTGCGGACATACCGTAAGCGAAGTGGATTTTACTAAAAGAATTGTGTGGGTGACTGGCACTACAATATAGTTGCTTCTGGTTCGTAGGCGATCATTTCTTTAATGGTATTGCCTTCTCCCATAATGGCTACTGTCGGTTTATGATCCTTGGCCTCAGCATTATCCACATAAACATAAGCAATAATAATCACAATATCTCCACGTTGAACGAGACGCGCTGCTGCCCCATTAACACAAATCACGCCTGATCCGCGCTCACCTGCAATAATATACGTTTCAAAGCGCGCCCCATTATTATTATTCACAATATGCACTTTTTCATTTGGCAACATTCCAACCGCGTCTAAAATATCCTCATCAATTGTAATTGAGCCTACATAATTTAAATCCGCTTCCGTGACAGTAGCACGGTGGATTTTACTATTCATCATCATTCGTAACATGTTATTTTCCTTCTTTCACATTAAAGATACAATTATCAATTAAACGTGTTTGGCCGATGTAGACGGCTGCCGCCAAAAGAACTTGTGCCGTTTGAGCTGTTACAGGCAATAGGTCTGGATAAGCCAATAATTCAATATAGTCAATTTTGCCATGTGTGCGTGCTGCGATATGAGCTTTTGCCTTTGCAAGGGCTGCTGTTACATCACCATTCGCTAAAAAGCTATGTTGAGCCAGTTGCAAAGCCTCATATATAGCTGGTGCTTCTTTGCGATCTACCTCGTTTAAATATACATTGCGTGATGACTTCGCTAAACCATCCTCCTCTCGGACAATTGGTACGACACGAATCTCTAAAGGAAAATGGTAATCTCGCACCATCGTAGAGATAAGTGCCACTTGTTGGGCATCCTTTTGTCCGAAATAAGCACGTGTTGGCTGTGTTAAATGAAATAATATTGATACCACCTGTAAAACACCATCAAAATGCCCCGGACGGCTTGCCCCGCATAGCAGCGTTGCCTGCTCACCTGCGCGGATACGAATACCACCATCATGCGGATATATTTCTTCCACACTTGGTGCAAAGATTATATCTACACCGACAGATTGTGCTAAAGCCGTGTCCCTTGCCAAATCACGAGGGTAACTTTCAAAATCCTCATTTGGACCAAATTGTGTTGGGTTAACAAAAATGCTCATCACAACAAGGTCATTTTCTGCACGAGCTTTTGATGCTAATGTTAAGTGACCTTCATGTAAAAAACCCATTGTTGGCACTAGTCCAATTGTTTTTTGCGCTCGTTTAGCTGCTTGAATTTCTGATGTCAGTGCTTTAATTGTAGTAATGACTTTCATTTACTTTACGCCCCCGTATAGCTGATCCAATGCTTCTTCTTTCATCGTAAAAGAGTGGTTTATTGTTGGAAATGTCCCCATCTTCACAGCATTGACATAATTGGTAATGCCGCTGCTTGCTTCACTTCCCATATCAGCAAATTGTTCTACAAATTTTGGCATGTGATGCGAACCATAGCTCAGCATGTCATGGAACACTAACACTTGTCCATCAGCCTCAATACCCGCCCCAATACCAATCGTCGGAATCATAAGTGCTGCGGATACTAAATCCGTTAATTGATGTGGAATACATTCTAATACAACTGCACATGCGCCTGCTGCTTCACATTGTTTGGCATTTTCAATAAGTTGTGCAGCCTGTTCGGCTGTTTTTCCTTGTACCTTATAGCCTCCAAGCACGCCTGCTAATTGCGGTTGCAAACCTAAATGTGCAACGACTGGAATACCTGCTGATGTTAATTTACTAATCACTGGCAGTACATCTCCTGCACCTTCAACCTTAAGGGCATCTGCACCAGTTTCTTGCATCATAGATACGGCAGTTTTTAACGTGTCATTGACATCCCCGTGATAAGAACCAAATGGCATGTCCACGACAACAAACGTATTTTTTGCCCCACGACGGACAGCTTTTGCATGATGAACCATATCGGCTACTGTCACTGGCATCGTTGAAGAATAACCGAGTACAACCATTCCAAGTGAATCTCCCACTAGAATCATATCAACGCCGGCTTGCTCGGCAAATGTTGCGGAAGGATAATCGTAGGCTGTTAGCATCACAATTTTCTCCCCATTTGCTTTCATCTTTAAAAAATCTGATGTTGTCTTCATTGTGTAGTCCTCCTTTTTTAAGGAAAGAAAACAAAAAAGACCTTTCTATTCCTAAATTTGGACAGAAAGGTCATGAGTTCGTTCAGTACCGTTTTTTCCCTCACTGTTGCCAACACATCATCTAAATTTTGTTATCTGGATAAAACAAAATCGTATTGAAGTGATGCATGAAGAGGTTTTAACGTTAATTAGGCAGATAAAAACTAGTCGCGATTTATCATTTGCGATTAGGTTTTCCCACTCAAATAAGTTAAATTTTGAACGTATCGTTTTCTTCCGTCCCTGTCTATAAAAGATCAAGGCAGATATTTGTTGTAAATTGTCAAACGCTATTGAAGGTGCCGTTCACAAGGATACTGCCCTTCAGCCATTACTATAACAGATTCACTAGCTAATCTTCAAATAGTTTTTTCTAGCAATTCACTACAAGGAGCATTTATTTGTAAAGATAATGGTAAAAAAATTGACAAATATATACTATACGTCATATACTATCCACATACTATACAACATATAATATAAAACCTTGTATAGGTAATAGAATGTGAGGTGGAAAGATGACATTTCAGCTTGGCTCCGCATTACTTGACGCTTGTGTACTTGCGATTGTCGATAAAGAGGATGCATACGGTTACTCGTTAACACAGCAAGTACAATCTGTGATGGATATATCCGAATCAACGCTGTATCCGGTATTACGTCGTTTACAAAAAGCTAACTATCTAACAACGTATGACCAACCCTATCAAGGACGAAATAGACGGTATTATCAGATTACCGAGCAAGGGCGTAAACGATTGCTAGAGCTTTTACAGGAATGGCAAATGTATAAACAAAAAGTTGATTGTGTACTTTTAGGAGGGAAATTAGATGGATAGAGAAAGCTATTTAAAAAAGCTACGAGGGAAATTACGTCGTCTTCCCGCGCATGAACTAAATGCAGCGCTTGTCTATTATGAAGAGTATTTTGATGAAGCAGGCGTAGAAAATGAGCAGCAAGTGATACAACAACTAGGCTCTCCTTCTGTTGTGGCCTCACAAATAATGGCTGACTTTGCCTTAAAGGATTTAGATGCAACACCCGCTTCTACAAAGAAAAATATGACGGCTATTTGGCTTATTATTCTTGCAATTTTATCGGCACCACTATCTTTACCATTACTTGCTGTAGCGGTAGCACTTATTATTTCGGTTGGAGCAGTTATTTTTAGTTTTGTTATTGCAATCGTGGCAATGGTATTAAGTATTTTCTTTGGCGGTATTGTAGCACTTATTTCAGGAGTGCTCGTATTAACCGAACACTGGCCAACCGCATTACTCTTTATAGGGATAGGATTAGTGGTAACAGGTTTAGGCGTCCTGCTTTTCCCGATTGTTGCCCGCTTACTGAAGAAAATTGGTATGGTTTGCGTGGAAGTACTGGCAAACTTGTTCCATAAAATGACGAAAAAGCACAAGGGGGGACTATAGATGACTTCACGACATAAGCTCATCGCTTTTAGTATGATTACTTTAGGGATTTTACTTGCCGTCATTGGTTTTACCTCTGGTGGTAAATGGGTTATTGTAAAAGGGGATAACGGCTTCACAGTACCAAGTAATAATGGGCTCGAAAAAAATGCCCATTCACTTAAAGCATTTTCAGATATTCATGTAGTAAATAACTATGGAGATGTCGAAATTCTTCAGGGTGATGCCTACACATTAGAAACAAATGTCGTTAAAAACACGGATGTATCTTTTAGCATGGACGATGGTACATTAACAGTTGAAACAAAAAGTAAAGGAAAAACTGGCGTCACATTTGGCATTGGAAATTTTCAAACACCTTCGATCATCATTACTGTGCCAAAAGATGCAAAGTTAAATTCGCTTATAGTAGACAGTGATTTTGGCGATACGATGCTTACAGGGCTACATTACCAACAGCTAACTATCAAAGGGGATTATGGGGATATCCTACTCCAAAATATTACTGGTGAGAAAACAGAGATTACACAGGCGTTTGGGGATTTGACACTCGAACAATTTAACAGTAATGGCGTTGTTGTTGAAAGCGAGCATGGAGAAATTGATATAGAAGGAACACTTAACGGTCAATCACAAATCACCTCTAACTTTGGGGACACAACGTTAGACTTGCAAAATAAAAAAAGTGAACTAGGTTTTGAGTTAAACACAAGTTTTGGGGAGATTACAGTGAATGATCGTGAGCACAATGGCAAAGCTTCACAACTTCTTGAAGGAAACAATCAGCTCAATGTGTCTCTGTCACATGGGGATTTAGATTTATCTTTAAACTAAACGTCACATAGCCTAAGCGCTAATAATGAAACGTTATCTTACTTAAAAACAAAGAGGCTAGGACAAAACTAAAAAAATTTAAGGAACAGAGGAAAGCTGTTCATAAATTTTTGTTATGAGGACCTTAGCTATTCTTGCTTTTGCAATTAAAAAAATTAGAAGTGTTCACTAGTTGTTGGTAGCGGAGGTGGTGACTCCAGCTCAGAACAGCACATAATGTAAGACGCGGGCAACAACGGCATAGCAAAAAAG